>Ga0194119_10000446_pt1 | contig 80077 bp, 66 predicted proteins | sample TA2MahC100mmetaG_FD_148620 | JGI IMG/M metagenome (GOLD analysis project Ga0194119, IMG submission 148620) | Freshwater microbial communities from Lake Tanganyika, Tanzania - TA2015018 Mahale Deep Cast 100m | ecosystem: Environmental > Aquatic > Freshwater > Lake | place: Tanzania: Lake... | reverse complement strand
CATGATAATCGTAAACTATTTTGCGACATTTCCAGACCAGATGTAGCAACACCACCGGCATTAGCAGCTTTACCAGGTCCATATAAAATCTTAGCTGAAAGAAATTGTTCAATTGCTTCAATTGTTGAAGGCATGTTTGCACCTTCTGATACAACATAAACACCATTCTTTAATAGGTTTGCTGCATCTTTACCATTTATTTCGTTTTGTGTTGCAGATGGAAATGCACAATCTGCTTTATGATTCCATAATGGATTAAAATCTGCATTAGGATCAATTGCAGTATACACCGCTGATTTGAATTTCTCAGTATATTCTTTAATTCTACCGCGCCTTACATTTTTTAAGTCCATAACAAATTTTAATTTTTCGCGATCTATACCAGCTTCATCATAAATATAGCCATTTGAATCTGATAGAGTTAATATTTTTCCGCCAAGGTCAAGAATTTTTTCGGTTGTATATTGAGAGACATTACCGCTTCCTGATACCAAACATTTCTTCCCTTCCATTGTTTGACCTTTGGTTCCAAGCATTTCAGCTGCAAAGTATACAGCACCGTAACCAGTTGCTTCCGGACGAATTAATGAACCACCCCAATTCAATCCTTTACCAGTTAGAACACCAGTAAATTCATTTCTCAATTTTTTATACATTCCAAATAAGTAACCGATCTCTCTTCCGCCTACTCCGATATCACCGGCTGGTACATCCGTGTTTGGTCCAATGTGACGGAACAATTCACTCATAAAACTCTGGCAGAAACGCATTACTTCACTGTCGCTCTTTCCTTTAGGATCGAAATCAGAACCTCCCTTTCCTCCGCCCATTGGGAGAGTAGTAAGACTATTTTTAAATACTTGTTCAAATGCCAAGAATTTTAAAATTCCAAGATTAACCGAAGGATGGAATCTCAAACCTCCTTTGTAAGGACCGATTGCACTGTTCATTTCAATTCTAAATCCACGATTCACATGCACATCACCTTGATCATCAGCCCAAGGAACTCTAAACAGAATAACTCTTTCTGGTTCAATTATTCTTTCTAATATTTTTTCCTTACGATATTCAGGATGTTTTTCAAGTACCAATTCTAATGAAGAAGCAACTTCGAATACTGCTTGATGAAATTCAGGTTCCGCTGGATTTTTGGCTTTTACTTGTGCCATTAGATTCTTTACGAACTCAGACATAAATTCTCCGATATTGTTTGTTTTTGATTCTATTTATTGAAGATAGAGTATTGCACTCTTCCTTTTCAAACTTGTTTTTTTGTGTGATTAAATAATTATAGGAAAAACTTTCTAGGAAAGAAATTTTGCTTGGGTAAGATTTAATAAGATTGATTTTATCAGTCATCGTATCAAATAGGATAAGATGCTACAATTTTCACTATGCAAATTAGAGTGATTCGATTTCTTAAGCAAGGGAATTCGAATAACAATTTTTATTTCGTTAAACAATTTTTATTAATTGTAAATAAAGGTAATTTGATTTCAAGGCTTATTTTTCAACTGTTTTAAGCTGACTTGTTTTCTTTAATAAATTTCACAATTTGAATGTTTGAAGATTCAGTATGATACGAATCGCTTTCATACCACCATCTGGCTGGTAAATTTATTTTATAGGACGTTAATATTTTATCTTTATTGATAATTGTTATTTCGCCTAAATTACTCACCTCAGAATTCGAAAAATGTAAATAACTCGCATATTTATTGAAAAAGTGTAGTTTGTGATGAATAGAATCTTGGTCTCTCACAAATAACAATATTAAAAGAGTGTTGAGTGTTAACTTGAAATCAAGTTTGAAAGAGATATTATTCATATAAAATGAATCGAGCTCAATTAAATTTTTGATTCCAAGTTTTCTATCACCAAAAACTTGCCAAACACCAGTTAATCCAGGTTTGCATTTAAATTTATTCCTGATATCATTTTCTTCCGGAAATTTCTTAACCATTATGTTTAATTCATCAACCATTAGCGGACGAGGTCCAATAAAACTCATTTGCCCAAACAAAATATTATATAATTGTGGCAGTTCATCCAATCCAACTTTTCTAAGCCAAAATGAAATAGGAGAAAATTCAATTTGAATATTCGGTTGTAAAAAATTCTTATTCTTAATTTCTAAATACATTGGACTGAGCAGAACCGATCTTATAGTACGAAACTTTAATATTTTAAATCTTTGATTAGTTTTTGTTAATCCTCTCTCTTGCAAAAAAATTGGGAATTCTTTTAACTCAATTAATAGAAGAATAAAAATGAAAATTTGAAGAGGGATAGTTAATACTATTAAGAAAGAAGAAAAAAATAAATCGAGTATTCTTTTAATTAAGGAACGATACATAGTCAATATATTAAAATAGTAATGTCCACAAAATGTAATCAAGAATTAGTATTAATGCAGAACTCAAAACAAAAGATCGAATAGTTGAAAGTCCCACTCCTTCAGCACCGCCTTCTGTTTTGAAACCAATGTGACAACCAAGCAATGCAGTAACTCCCCCGAAAATCATTCCTTTAATTAAACCAAAGAATAGGTCGCTCAATTCAAAATATCTTCTTACCGATTCAAAAAAAACACTGTATGAAACACCGAGGAAAAAATTTGAAATAAAGTACGCACCAACAATTGCAATTGCATTAGCAAATGTTACAAGAATCGGCATCATAATTATTGCAGCAAAAAAACGAGGGGTTGCCAAAAATCTTACCGGACTAATCCCCATTGTATCAAGAGCATCTATTTGTTCTGTTACTTTCATTGAACCTAATTCAGCGGCAATAGAGGCACCAACTCTTCCAGCAATTACAATTGCAGTAAGTACCGGACCAAGTTCAGTTATTATCGCTCTGCTTGTTGCAGTACCTAAAAATGAAAGTGGTGCAATTCCTTTTAATTGATAAGCAGCTTGCCATGCAGACACGGCACCAGTAAAGATTGCTATGATTAGCACTAATGGAATTGAATTCACTCCGATGTGTTCCATTTGATAGAAAAAATTTTTTCGATTCTTTATTAACGAAGGAGAAAATTTGATTATAGATGTAAGAAGTTTAAATACTTGACCACTTTCTTGAAAAAAATCTAAAGTCTTCTTCCCAATTTTTTGAATAGACTTAACCATTGTTTCTGTCAAATAAAATTCGATCGGTTTCTAATAAAAATTTTTTTATTTCTTGAATGTTTTTTGTCTGTTTCCAGCCTTTATCAAAATTAGTGTTTTGTACAATTTGGGCTATAGATGCTAAAACTTTAAGATGCACATTTCTCATATCATCAGATCCAGCTAAAGCAAAAACAGCATAGGCTTTTTCATTTTGCGGCCCAATGATTATTCCTTCATCACATTTTACAATTATCATTTTAAATATTCCATCCCCTTCAATAAAGATATGTGGAATAGCTAATCCGGGGATTATCATTGTGCTCCCAACCTTTTCTCTTTCAATAAATTGTCTTCTGATATCTTCAACTGAAATTCCTAAAGCCAGATTAAATTTTTCAGAAATCAGATTTATAAAACTTCCATAATCAAGTTTTTCCTTTGCTAATATAATTTCAGAATCTTTTACAAGCTGCGAAAACTCGTCCTCTTTCACTGATTTAACAACAGTTGGCGAGTAACCAAATATGATATCTCCAGTTTCTAAATTATCGTTTTGTGAAAGTAATGTAAATGAATCTTTACGTTTTAAACCAATTGGAACGAACAGAAAATCTTGAATATCCGGCAAAAGAAGAAATGTTTGAAGGTCAATATTTTTTTCAATTTTAATTTCTTTTTCTGCAAGCATTCCAGTTTGAATTAAATTTTCAAATTCATTTAAATCAATGCTCCTTAAAACAAAATTTTCAATTTGAATTTCTTCAAGTAATTTTTGAGATATTTTTTTATCACTGACATTTAAATGTGCATATACATTTGGAATCCAATAAGCAGTTCGCCCAAATTGAGCTGAAAGTACATTTACTTTAGCATTTGAAGTTAGTGAAATGAGTAATTGCGCATTTTCTGCATCGGCTTTAGAAAGTATATCTTCATCAAGTGCATTGCCGCAGATAGAATTTAATCCTACTCTTTTTGCTATTTCACAATGCTCTTCGCTTGTATCAATCAAAAATACATTACCAAATTCTGCAAACTTCTTTGCTAAAATAATTCCGAGTGGACTTGCCCCAACAATTATTGTCCCTTCTCTTTTATCAGAACTAAAAACAAGCTCATTTCTATTTTTTAACCAATCAACTGCCCATTTTAAAAAAACCGGAACAGTTGCGGTTGTAAAGAATGCCATAAAAACTAGAATTGAAAAAATCTCCTGGGTAATTATTCCAAGCCCTAATCCAATTTGAGCAATTATTATTTCGACTGCACCTCTTCCATTCATCCCACTTCCAATTGTAATTCCTTCTCTCCATCCATTCCCAGTAGGCAGATAAAAAATTGCAGTACCAATAATTTTAGAAAAAGTTGCAACAACAGTTATTACAATCAAAAAAACTAAATCAGTTTGAAAGACTGATAATGAAACATTAAAACCAGCTGTTACAAAAAAGATTGGAGCTAAAAATCCTAATGAAAGGTTATGAACAAGATTTGATACATCGTGCGAAATTTTCTTTTCCATTACCCCTTCTCGAAGGAAAAGACCAGCGAAAAATGCACCAAGAATTGAATGAAGACCGGCAAGTTCAGCCATTTCAGCAAATAATAAACCGACCAAAAGAACAACTGTGAAATTAGTTGACCTATGTGTAAGACCTATTTTGCTTAATTGCTTACCAATTAGCGGAAGTATTTTTAAACCAATAAAAGAAGCACCGCCAAAAAAGAGAATCGCTTTACCAAAAACAAAAGTAATTTTCAACAGATCAAATGAATTGGTTTTTACATATGCAATTATTCCGGCGAAAACAACTAAAGCAATTGTATCAGTTACAAAAGCACTTACAAGCATAACATGCGCAATTCTTGTTCCTAATAATTTTAGGTCAACTAAAATCCTTGATTTTGTTGCAAGGGCAGTAACTCCAAGGGCAATTCCAAGAAATAAACTATTTGCTTCTCCACTTCCAAAAGACATCCCTAACCAATAACCAAAACCGAAAGGAATAAAAAAACCGCCGAATGCAGCAAGTAATCCCTCCTTACTTGCTTTTCGCAAATCTCTCAAATTGATTTCCATTCCGATATAGAGCATTAGAAGAAAAACACCTACTTCAGCTAAAATAAGAAGTTCATCTTTAGGTGTAATAAGTCCAAGAATAGGTGGCCCGAATATTATTCCGGCAAGCAATTCTCCTAAAATTGCCGGATATCCTAAACGATTTATCAGTGCACCAGATGCCCATGCGATAAGTAAAACTAAGATTAGATTAAGAAAATCGATTTGCAAAAAATTTAGTCCCTTCTAAAATGAGCAAATTTGAGAATTCCAATTCCCTTATAAGAATAATTTTTTTTACCTATAACGCAATTAATAGAATACTTTTGTTATTACCAATTTAATTTTTTTTAAATTATATTAGAAATGTAAACACTATTTTCAAAAGTAATTAATTCAAATTCTTTAATACTCACTCAGTTTGTATTATCTTATTATAAGGTGGTGATATATGAACGACTTAATTATTGATATTTTAGAAGAGAAAGAAACAAAAGTAGAATTACCCGAAAATCTTGTCTTTGGAAAAATTTATTCTGATCATGTTTTTGAAATGGATTACGATGAAAAGAAAGGCGGATGGTATAATGCTGCAATAAAGAAATTTTCTAATATCTCAATGCATCCAGCTTCAATTGCGCTTCATTATGGGCAGTCTATTTTTGAAGGATTGAAAGCCTACAAACAAGTCAATGGCAGAATTGCATTATTCCGACCAGAAAAAAATGTAGAAAGATTAAATCGATCTGCTAAAAGAATGTGCATGCCGGAAGTTGATGCTGACTTTGTATTGAGAGGTTTGATTGAATTAGTTAAACTAAACAGAGCATGGATTCCTACAAAACCTGACCATTCACTTTACATTCGTCCAGTTATGTTTGCAACCGAACCATTGCTTGGAGTACGAGCATCGGAATCTTACAAATTGATTATTATGACAAGCCCAGTTGGTCCGTATTATCCAGAAGGATTTAAACCAGTTCCAATTTTGGTTACAGACAAATATGTGCGCGCAGTCCGAAAAGGAATGGGCGATGCAAAAACTGCCGGCAATTACGCTGCCGGTATGCTTGCTCAAAAAGAAGCGAAGAAAGAAGGATATTCTCAAGTTCTTTGGCTTGATGGAATTGAGCAAAAATTTATCGAAGAAGTTGGTGCAATGAACATATGTATTAGGTTTAAAGATGAAGTTGCAACTCCAATGTTAACTGGTTCGATTTTGCCGGGGATTACAAGACTATCGGTAATTCAATTATTAAAAGACTGGGGTTATAATATTACTGAACGACTTGTTAGTTTGGAAGAAGTTCTTAAAGCTTCTGAAAACGGTACACTCGTTGAAATGTTTGGAACTGGAACTGCGGCAGTTATTTCTTCAATTAGTAAATTAAAGTATTATGATAAGATTATTCATTTTGATGAAGTGAACGCCGGAGAACTTGCTACAAAATTGTACGATGAACTTACTGGTATTCAATTCGGTCGTGTAGAAGATAGACACGGCTGGATTACTTTTGTTGATTAAATTTTTTGGAACGGTCATTGACCGTTCCATTTAATATCTTAACTCAAACCCAAACTTGACTAACCCATTTATTTTTTCTTTTGTAAGTGTTGAAGTTGATTTCATAACATCAAGAGACCAGCTATTTCTCCAATCATCATCATTTACCAACCCATAACCAACAAAAAAAGAAATTCTTTTTGATAATTCCAAACCAACAAATATTTCTGGAATTAGATACACTTTACCTTGCGATCCTCTAGATGACAAATTACTTTTTTCACCAAATCCGAAACTGTAATGAGTATTTATGCCAACCATTGAAAATAAACGCCATACAATATTGGTTCTTAATGCAAGCTCAAGTTCAATTCCCATCAAATTAAAATCTCCAAAATAAAATCCAGGTTTAATTTCCAATTTGTTGTTATAAAAAATCGGGATATGCCAAGAATGTGACAGCACTAAACCAAAAGAATATTTCTCTGAATTTTCTTCCTTTTTTAGAATACTACTCATAAAATATTGTTTTTGATTTACATCAATTGCAAACGAATATACTTGTAATGATAAACTCCTATTGTAATCTTGAGCTGTTATAAAATTTACAGATAATAAAAATGAAAGAATGATATATAATTTCTTCAAATGAAAAGTTTGTTTTTTCAAAGATAATCTAATATTTCATTCAAAAAAATGTTTATTAGCTATCTTGACAAGTGAACTTGTGTTCACTATATTAGCAGTGAACATAGGAACACTATAATGAAAACTCAATTAACAGACCGACAGCAAGAAATACTTAACTTCATTCAAGAGTATGTCGATTTTAACGGTTTCCCTCCAACTTACAGAGAGATTGGGAAAAGATTTAATATCGTTAGCACATTTGGAGTTAAACGTCACATTGATGCTTTAATAAAAAAAGGATACTTAAATAATGAAAGTAATCTAAGCCGCACTTTATCTATTATAGATATAAAATCAAGACATGTAACAACTTTAACTAATAATATTATTGAAATTCCAGTGGTCGGTCGTGTTGCCGCTGGTATGCCAATCTTTGCAGAAGAAAATATTGAAGGTAGTTTGAGTATCGATAAAAATTTTCTTGGCAGTAGAACTGAATGTTTTGGTTTAAAAGTCCGCGGCGATAGTATGATTAATGCCGGAATTTTGGAAGGAGATCTTGTAATTATTCAGCCTCAAAAAGAAGCTGCTAATGGTGATATTATAGTCGCTCTTCTTCATGATGAAGCTACTATGAAAAAATATCTACTCGAAAATGGCACAATTTATTTAATTCCAGAAAATGAAAATTACAAACCAATTGTTGTAGAGAATAAAGAAGAGTTTACAATTATTGGAAAAGTAATTGGTGTGTTCAGAAGTTACAATTAACGGAGGAAAAATGAAGACTATTCTATTTTCAACAGCAATCTTCAACAGAAATAGAGTAAAATTTTTGTATGGATTAAATCAAATTATTTTGGAACCTTATTACGTTGCACGAAATAAAAATGGTAAGAAAGTGATTTATGGCAAAACAAATGGAATAAAAGAAATAAAAATGTTTGAATATGAAAAAATATCGAACATAAAAATCTTGGGATTTGAAAAATTTTCACCAATAATTCCGATAATACCATTGTGTAATTAAAAATGAAAACAGCGAACAAAAAAATAGACCGAGTTGATTCTTTGATTGACCATTTATGGCAGCATGGATATCTTACGCTCAGCAGAAAATATGGGAAATATCTCCCCGCCCCAACTCCTATTGGTAATTATGAAGTTGATGCAGTTGCTAAATACAAGAAAAAAATTGCCCTTGGCTTAACCCTAACTGCAGAAGATCTGGATGATCCAAATCTGATTACAAAATTAATAGCATTATCAAATTCTAAACTGAAACTTTCAGCATCAAAAGTTACTTTGTTTATAGGAGTTCCAAACGAATTACTAATTAAAGCCCATCTAATTTTATCATCACTCGATGATGCAATAAGCAGCCAAATTAAAATCGTAACTTTACCTGGAGGGAAAAGTCTATCGTAATAATTGCTACCATTTATTCTTAATTCAAGAAATCTTGACATTTATTGGCTATCAAACTATTTTTTCAAGCTTAAAAAACGATAGATAATAGAAAATTTGGCATCAAAATTAACATCGGAAGAAATTAAACTCATCACTGAAGTTAAGTCGAAAGGAAATATCCCTCGTCACATTGCAATTATTATGGATGGCAACGGAAGATGGGCTAAAAAGAGAAATCTGCCAAGAGTTGCTGGCCATCAAAAAGGAGTAGATTCTGTTCGTGCAGTGGTTGAATCATGTGCTGGACTTGAAGTAGAATTTCTCACGCTGTATACATTTTCAACAGAAAATTGGAATAGACCAAACGATGAAGTATCTACGTTGATGAGGCTGATTGTTAGAAGTCTTCAGAATGAAACTGATGAATTGAATTCAAATAATATTAAGCTAACAACGATTGGTAATTCAAATTCATTGCCTGAAGTTGTTCAGCAAGAGCTATCGCTAGCACTTAAGAAGACATCACAAAACACGAAAATGACTTTAAATCTTGCTTTAAGCTACAGCGGAAGATGGGAACTTGTTGAAGCAATAAAGACTATAACATCAAAAATATTATCCGGTGAGTTGGCAAAGAACGATATTTCGGAAGAACTTGTTAGTCATTTTTTAAAAACTAAAGATATGCCGGATCCGGATTTGTTAATTAGAAGTGGCGGTGAGTTAAGAGTTAGCAATTTTCTATTATGGCAAATTGCATATTCTGAAATTTTTGTATCAGATGTTCTTTGGCCGGATTTTAGATGCAAAAATTTAATTGAAGCAGTAAAGGATTATCAAAACAGAGAAAGAAGGTTCGGTTTAGTAAGCGAACAAATCAAAGTCTAACAAAAAATAAAACTAATGCTCAAACAAAAAAATTTTTTCCTATCATGTTTTTTAATTGTTTTAATTTCATCCACTATTATCTATCCACAATTACAAAAAACTACATATAAAATTCTTGGGATAAGTGTATCTGGCAATGTTGCAGCAGATGCTAATACAATAATTGCAAACACTGGTTTAAAAGTTGGTGACGATGTAGATATTCCTGGAGACCAAACCAATAATGCTATCAAAAGGCTTTGGAATCTTGGTATTTTTGAGGATGTTCAAATTAACATTGATAAAAAAATTGATAATGGTATTTTCCTTCAATTAGTACTTAAAGAATATCCCAGATTAGAAGAGTTTGTTTTAATTGGAAATGATGAACAGAGTGATGACGAGATTAACAAGAAAATTTCGATAGTAAAAGGACAAACATTAAAACCGCAAGAAGTTACACGAATCAAAAACAAGATTAAAGAATTGTACATTGATGATGGTTACCTGAACGCAAAGATAACCGATGAGTATTATTCATTTTTTAAAGCCGATACATCAGAGGATGAAATAACAATAACATGGCGCAACAACAAAGACCTTTCTAAAGAACAGACTACTATTATCGACCTTGATAAAGCTAGTTCAATCAATTCTATCGATAGAGTTAAAAACAGAACACTTGTGACTTTCACATTTGATGAAGGAAATGAAGTTCAGATTAATGACATTGTCTTTTTTGGTAACAATGCATTTGATGACGATGATTTAGTTAGTGAATTTGATAAGACTTCCGAGAACAAATGGTGGAAATTTTGGTCTTCGCCAAATTTTAAGCGAACTGATTTTGAAAAAGATAAAGAATTACTAGTAAAATTTTATAGAAAAAACGGCTACAGAGATTTTGTAATATTGAGCGATTCTATCTTTATTCATAACGATAAAGAAAATTTAGATTTATTTGTTACTGTTTATGAAGGCAATCAATACAAAGTACGCAATATTAACTGGGAAGGTAATACAGTTTACCCTGATGAATTATTGACAAGCAGATTAGATTTTAATAAAGGAGATATTTTTAATTATGAAGAGTTTAATCAGAATATGTACTATAATGAAAGACAATCAGATGTTTCTTCTCTTTATCAAGACAATGGTTATTTAGGTTTTAATTTAGAAGCAAAGGAACAGAAAGTAGCCGAAGATTCTGTTGATATAATTATCCGTGTGAATGAAAATAATAGATTTAAAATTGGTAGTGTAAATATTGACGGAAATCAAAAGACCAAAGACAAGGTTATTCGTCGTGAATTATATACTATTCCAGGAAGTTATTTCAGCCGCGGATTAATTTTAAGAAGTATTCAACAGCTTGCAAACCTTCAATACTTTAATGTGGAGAATCTTTATAAAACTGGGGTTGATTATAGACCAGCAAACGACAGCATTGTAAACATTATCTACAAAGTTGAAGAAAAATCGAGTGATTATCTGAATGCTTCAATTGGATATAGTGGTGCCTTTGGATTTAGCGGTGCAATTGGATTTACACTTACAAACTTTTCTATTTCAGAACCATTTCAAATGGGCGGCGGACAAGTATTAAATTTCAATTGGCAGTTTGGCGTTGGAAATTTTTATCGAACATTTTCTTTAGGTTTTACAGAACCTTGGTTTATGGATACTCCAACATCCTTAGGATTTGATCTTTTTGATACGCGTCAGCGATATGTTTATGATCTCCGTCAGTCAGGTATAACACTAAGAGCTGGCAGAAGACTCACTTGGCCTGATGATTTCTTCTACGTTTCGGGACTCCTTCGTTTTCAGTATAATGATGTTATTGAAGGTTTAGGAAATTATGCAACTGGCTTAAGTCGTCAATATACTTTGGGAGCAACTATTGCAAGAACTGATATTGATAATCCTATCTTCCCTTCCCGTGGTTCCAAATTTAGTTTGAACGGTGAGATTTCAGGCGGACCAATATTACCCGGCAATGTAGACTATTTTAAAATTGATTTTAAGTCTGAATGGTATAAACCTCTATTTGGATCGAATAGAGTTGTTCTTTATTCAAGTGCAGATTTAGGATATATAAAATTTATGGAACCAAATACTCCTATCAATCCATTCGAATTATATTATATGGGTGGGAATGGGATGATTATTGCCACTACACCATTAAGAGGTTATGATGATAGAAGTCTAGGACTTCGAGATGTAAATGGAAGAGTTATTGGAAGTAAAGTCCAGGCAAAATATACTTTCGAATTAAGAGCAGCACTCGCATTAGAACCAATTCCAATTTATTTATTGGCATTTGCAGAGGCTGGTAACGTATATTTCGATATCAAACAAACAAATTTATTTGATTTAAAGCGTTCAGTTGGTATTGGCGCTAGAATATTAATTAATCCAATTGGATTACTCGGTTTTGATTATGGATATGGTTTCGATCGTAAATCTGTTGATGGTCAAAATCCTCAGTGGATTTTCCACTTCCAATTTGGAAAAGGTTTTTAACATTAATAAATAGAGGTAAAAGTGAGAAAAGTAATTTTTCTTTTTTTAATTGTGTTCACTACAATTGGGTTTGCCCAAGTGCAGTCATCTGTTAAAGTTGGTTATGTAGATTCGGAAGTTATTCTAGCTCAATACTCTGCAGCAATAAAAGCTAAAGGAGAACTTGAGGGTTTGGTTTCTAAATGGCGTAAAGAAGCAGACAGTATTGGCGTAGAATTACAAACCATGTATGCTGATTATCAAAAACAGTCTGCTACAATGCCACAAGACAAACAGCGAGAAGCTCAGCAAAAAATTGTTGAAAAAGAACAAGGCCTTCAACGTTTTAGAGATCAAAAATTTGCTCAGCCAAATGGTGAATATTTTGTTAAACAAGAACAATTAATGGCACCGGTTAAAGAAAAAATCTTTAAAGTAATTGAAGAAATTGCAAAAGAAGAAAATATGCAATATGTTTTGGATAAAGCTGGTGATGTTGTTGTTCTTTATGCAGATGCAAATTATGATATGACATTCAAAGTATTAGACAGACTTAAAAGAGGCAAATAATAACTGACGGAAATTTTATGAAAAAGTTATTCTTCATTATTTCTCTTGTTTTACTATTCAGCATTTCTTATCAAGCTCAGCCGAAAATAGGCTATGTTGATAGTGACACAATAATGAAACAATTACCCGACGCACAAGATACTCAAAAGAAACTTGATGCAATTATTAAAGAATGGCAAGAAGAACTCAGCAAAATTGAGCGTGAATGGAAAACTAAATATGATGACTACGAAAAACGCAAATTGATTTTAAGCGAACAAAAACGGGTTGAAATTGAAAAGGAACTAATTACTCTTGAAGATCAAATTTCAAAATTTAGACAAGAAAAATTTGGTGTTAGAGGTGAATTGTTTCAGAAACAAGAAGAATTAATGAAACCATTGCAAAATAGAATTTTTAATGCTATTCAAGATGTAGCGAAGGAAAATGATTTTGATTTTATTTTTGATAGAAGCGGTGATATTATTTTCCTTTTTGCAAAAGAAGAATATGATGTAACAAGATTAGTTCTTGAAAAACTAAAATGAGTTTTTATGAATATTACTTTGAAGGAAGCCGCCGACTTTGTCGGCGGTGTTGTTATTGGCAATCCTCATCAAACATTTTCTAATGTTGCAAAAATTGAAGATGCCAAAGAAGGTGAGCTAACCTTCCTATATCTTTCTTCTTACGAAAAATATTTATCTACAACAAAGGCGTCTGCAGTTTTAATTTCTCCCGAGTTTAATAAATCACGTACTGAACTAAATTACATTGAAGTAAAAAATCCTAATGCAGCATTGCAAAAAATAATTATTGCGTTTTTCAATCAGCCACAAAATTTATCTGGAATTGATAAAAGTGCTTCAATTGATAACTCAGCAGTTATTGGCAAAAATGTAACGATTGGAAAGAATGTTGTTATTTCCTCGGGGTGTGCCATCGGAGATAATACTTTAATTCACCATAACACAGTGATACTAGATAATGTAAAAATTGGGAGCGGTTCTTTAATCTACACTAATGTTTCAATTCGCGAGAATTGTGTTATTGGAAATAATGTAATTATTCACTCTAATACTGTAATTGGCTCTGATGGTTTTGGCTATATTCCAAACGAAAAAGGTGAATTTAAAAAAGTGCCGCAGATTGGGAATGTAATTTTAGAAGATGATGTAGAACTTGGTTCGAACGTTTCAGTTGACAGAGCAGCTTTAGGATCAACTATAATTCGTAAAGGTGTAAAAATTGATAACCTGGTTCAGATTGCTCACAACGTAGACGTTGGAGAAAATACTGTTATGTCTGGCCAAACCGGAATTGCTGGAAGCACTAAAGTTGGTAAAAATTGTATGTTCGGTGGTCAATCAGGTGTTACTGGTCACGTGGAAATTGGCGATAGAGTAATGTTAGGTGCACAAACCGGAGTTACAAAATCTTTAAAGAAACCTGGATCTTATCTTGGTTTTCCGGCAAAAGAAGTAAATACTGCAATGCGTTTAGAGGCACACATTAGGAATCTTCCCACCTATTCAGAAAAAATTAAAAACTTAGAAGAAAAAATTGCATCTTTGGAAAAGAAAATTTTTGAATTAACCCAATCGAAAGGCGATTAATGTTAGAACTTCAAAGAACAATTGCTAAACCAACATCTCTTTCTGGAGTTGGACTTCATACTGGAACATCTTGTACAATGACTTTTAAACCAGCACCAGAAAATTATGGTGTTAGATTTGTTCGAACTGACCTTGGAGGAAATCCAGAGATTCCAGCGAATGCAGATTTTGTAATAGATACTTCTCGTGGAACAACATTAGGACTTGGAGATGCGAAAGTTCACACTATAGAACATGTTCTTGCAGCAGTTGTTGGATTACAAATTGATAATTTAATTATAGAACTTGATGGAATTGAACCTCCAATTGGCGATGGAAGTTCTATGCCCTATGTTGAAAAACTTACTGAAGCTGGTTTTGTAACACAAGATACTCCTAAAGATTATTTAGTAATTGACGAAACTGTAATGTATAGTGATGAAGACAGACAAGTTGATATTGTCGCATTACCTATGAATAGTTATAGAATTACAATTATGGTTGATTATCAAAATCCGGCGCTTGGAAGTCAGCATTCTGGATTATTCGATTTAGAAAAAGAATTTGTTAAAGAATTTGCACCGGCTAGAACCTTTTGTTTTCTAAGCGAAGTTGAAATGCTTTCTGACAAAGGATTGATAAAAGGCGGAAATATTGATAATGCTGTTGTAATTGTAGATCATGATATAAAAGATGATGACCTAAAGCGATTAAAAGAAAAACTAGAATTAGATGAAGACTTAACGGTAACGCATGAAGGTTTCTTAAGCAACAATAAACTTAGATTTAAAAATGAACCGGTACGTCATAAACTTTTAGATATGATTGGTGATTTAGCATTAATAGGTGTTCCTATAAAAGCACAGATACTTGCTGCTAGACCTGGTCACAAAGCTAATGTTGAGTTTGCAAAAAAAATAAGAAGTTTATACCAACAAAAGAAACTTGTAAAAAAATATCAGTTCGTTAAAAAAGAAGGTGTTGTTTTTGATGCTAATGCTATTCAAAGAATACTTCCCCATCGTTATCCTTTCTTACTTGTTGATAAAATAATTGACCTTGAATTAGACAAACGAGTTGTGGGCGTTAAAAACATAACAATTAATGAACCGTTTTTCCCGGGTCACTTTCCGGGTCAACCTATTATGCCGGGAGTGCTGATCGTTGAAGCAATGGCACAAGTTGGCGGCATTTTAGTTTTAAATTCATTTATTGATCCAGCAAACCACTTAGTTTATTTTATGAGTATTAATAATGCGAAATTTAGAAAACCAGTTGTTCCCGGTGATGAATTAATTCTTGAAGCAGAAATTATTACAAAGAAAAGTAAATACTTCCAAATAAAAGGTGTAGCGTACGTTAATAATACACCGGTTGCTGAAGCAGAATTTATGGGAGCAATAATTAATAAAGAAAATAATCCGGAAAACAATAAATAATCTTATGTCTAAAATCCATCCGACCGCATTAGTCAGCTCCCAAGCAAAAATTGGAAACAATATTGAAGTTGGTCCTTATGCAATTATTAATGAAGACGTTGAAATTGGTGATGATTGTTTTATTGGACCTCATGCATCGATATACAACGGTGCAAGAATTGGAAATAGAGTAAAAATATTTCAAAGTGCATCTGTTGCAAACCAACCACAAGATTTGAAGTATGCCAATGAAGAAACTTATTTATATCTCGGTGATGATTCCGTAGTTAGAGAATTTGCAACACTTCATAAAGGAACTGTCGCAACTGGAAAAACAACAATTGGCTCAAAGTGTTTATTGATGGCATATACACATGTAGCGCACGACTGCAATATCGGAAACAACGTTATAATTTCTAATGCAACCCAAATAGCCGGACATGTAACAATTGAAGATACCGTTATTATTGGTGGTTTATCAGCTATTCATCAATTTGGAAAGATTGGTCAGCACTCAATGCTTGGCGGCGGTTCTATGGCTAATGCTGATGTCCCTCCTTATTGTTTAACCAGCGGATATCCAGCCAGATTTATGGGATTGAATATTGTAGGATTACGTAGAAGAAATTTTACTGATGACGATATCAATTCAATTAAAGATGCCTATAAAATTTTCTATCAAAGTGGCTTAGTTTATTCTAAAGCACTGGAAGAATTAAAAGAGAAATATTCAGACCATCAACTTGTAAAGAATATTATTTTATTTATTGAGAAGTCAGACCGCGGTATAATTAGAAGATGACTTGGTACTGCTTACAAACCGGTGAAAACTCCGGTAAGTACAACATGGAATTCGATTTCAATTTAGCAAATTCATGCAAACCAAATGAATCATTTTTCAGACTTTACAGATGGAAACCTTATTGCATTTCACTTGGTGCAAATCAAAGTTTTGAAAATATTAATATTGCTAAAGCAAACAGAGATAACATTGAAGTAGTAAAAAGACCAACCGGCGGAAGAGCTATTCTTCATTCAGAAGAAATTACATACTCAGTTGTTCTGCCGTTAAATAGTTATATTAGCCCTCGTGAGATTTACCAAAAAATTTCAACTGCCTTAATATTAGGATTGGAGATTTATCATCCAATCTTAGCAAAATCTGAATTAGAGGTAATCCAGCCAAATTTTCCAAAACTGTATAAAGAACCTTCCGGATTGATTTGTTTTGGCAGCACTGCAAAAAATGAAGTTAAATTCAGCGGAAAAAAAATTATTGGTAGTGCTCAAAGAAAACTTAATAAATCAATTCTTCAGCACGGTTCAATCCTATGCGGAGCTTTCCACACAAAACTTTCTGATTACGTTAATTCTGATAATTCAACAACCAAAATGCTTGAAAATGAAATTGCAGCCAAGACTATAGAAATTGAAACTATTCTTCAAGAAAAAATTGACTATGATTTTTTGTCTGAATGTTTGATTAAAGGTTTTGAAATAACTTGGGAAGTCAAATTTGCTAACTTCAATAACCCATAAGTAAAATTATTACCATTTCATTTTATTCCTATTTCTGTAAGTGTTAAATTTCCCTTAATAAATTAAGTTTATAATCTAAACTAAAGGAATATGAGAAATATACTTTTACTCTTAATATTAATATCATTATCTATTTTAAATGGGCAGCAAGAACAAGAATATTTTCTTAGAGGCTCTAACGTAACTGATATTGCACAACATGGTGATGAAATTTGGATTGCAACAAATGGCAGCGGTATTTTCAAATTTAGCATTGGAAAAAACAAGTGGGAGCAGTATTCAACTTCAAATGGAAACTTGCAGCACGATTTTTTCTACTGTATTACTGTAAATAATGATTTTGTTTGGGCTGGTTCAATTGATGGATTATTCACATTAGATAAAAAACGGAATAATTGGTCAAAACGAAAATTTGGTTTAGGTGGGCAATTAAGTAATTGGATTCGTTCCCTGGCTTATGACAAATGGGAAAATGTAGTTTGGATTGGAAGGTTCCAATATTTAACTAAATATGACATTAATTCAAAAAAATTCAATGATTATGATCTTACAATTCGTGGCAATCAAAAAACTAATACAATTAAAACTATCAAAGTTGATGGCGACAGTGTTGTTTGGTTCGGAACTGAAGCTGGACTTCATAAATACAATAAGAAAAGAAATTTAAACTATTCAGATGCAATTACTTTTTTTGATAACAGATATAATTATTTCAATGGGGAAGGCGAACAAGTTTCAATTTCTGCACTGCTAATTGAAAGAAATAATTTATGGATAGGATTAGATGAATTTATTACACCAGAAAGACCTCAATTTAATATTGGAGGATTATTTAAGTATAATAAGAAAAATGATTGGCTAAGATTTGATGACAGCAAAGGTTTAACCGGTAATGGAATTAATGCACTTGAAATTACTGGTAATTATATTTGGGCTGGATTATATCAATTTGGGAAATCAACAAAAGAAGCATATGGCAGAGGTTTAGTATTGATAAACAGAATTAATAATAATGTAATTCCAATAACTGATGAAAGTATTTCAAAAGCTATCAACACAATTTTTTTCGATGGTACATTTTTATGGATTGGGACAGAAAACGGATTGATAAAATTAAATTTCTTCAACAAACTTGCCCAATGGAATACGGGAGCTAAATAATGTTAAACAGTTCACTAAACAAATTAAACAGACTGAAAAAAAATTTTTACAACAAAAAGATCGCTGTTGTTGGGGATATGATGCTCGATTGTTATTTTTGGGGAAATGTAACAAGGATCTCTCCCGAAGCACCAGTTCCAATTATCGAGGTTGAAAAAGAATATTCGCGATTTGGCGGCGCAATGAATGTTGCATTTAATATTCAAACATTAGGCGGTATTCCCCTACCTATTGGCGTGATTGGTACAGATAATAGTGCAAAAATTCTAAAAGATTTATTAAGAGTTAACAAAATTAATTACAAGTCTTTAATCGTTGATAAACTAAGACCTACAACTACTAAAACAAGAGTAATTGCAGATAAACAGCATATTGTAAGAATCGACAAAGAAAAAACAAATCCAATAAGTGAATTGATTGAAAAGAAAGTTTTATCAACTCTTAAAGACAATATTAAATCAATTGACGCGATAATTCTTCAAGATTACAACAAAGGGATGTTAACTCAAAAGCTTATCGAGAAAGTAATTGAATTAGCAAATGAAGCGAAAAAAATTATAGCGATTGATCCTAAGTTTAATAATTTTTTTAAATATCAAAATGTTACAGTGTTTAAACCAAACCGTAAAGAAACTGAGGATGCTCTCAGTATTCGTATTAAAACAAAAAATGACATTACAATTGCCGGTCATAAGTTGTTAAAAGAAATAAATGCAAAATATATACTGTTAACGTTAGGCGAAGAAGGCATTGCTATGTTTGAAAAAAATAAGCCTGAAAAAAGAATTCCGACAAAAGCCAGAAAAGTTGCCGATGTTTCAGGTGCCGGCGATACTGTCATTTCAACAATCACAATGGCACTTGCTGCTGGTGCTGATATTTATGATGCTGCCTATTTAGCTAACTTCGCTGGTGGTTTAGTCTGCCAAGAGGTAGGCATTGTACCAATTGAAATTGATAATTTATTTAATATCATTTCCAGCGAGTTGAAATGAACCCAATTAAAACGATTGATGAAATATTAGAAATTAGAAAAACTCTCAAGTCTGCAAATAAAAAGGTTGTTTTTACAAACGGTTGTTTTGATATACTACATGCCGGACATGTTGATTATTTGACAAAGGCAAAACAATTTGGTGATGTATTAATTGTTGCAATAAATTCAGATTCTTCTGTAAAAAAAATTAAAGATTCAAAACGCCCGATAATTCCTCTTTCGGAAAGAGCTTTTATTATTAGCAATCTCAAAGCTGTTGATTATGTCATATCCTTTGATGAAGAAACACCTTATGAATGCATAAAAAAAATTGTGCCTGACATTCTTGTAAAAGGAGCTGATTGGCCAATTGCTAAAATAATTGGAAGAGATATTGTTGAAAATGCTGGTGGGAAAGTGGAAACAATTCAATTCATAAATTTTCAGTCAACTACAAACATCATTGAAACAATTCTTGAAAAGTTTAAAAATTAATGGACGCTAAATCAGAAAAAATAAAACCTAAACGTTCAACGTTCAGAAAAATTATTAATGTATTTATAGGAATTTTTTTAGGTATTGTTTTACTAGTTGTTATATTCATTGGATATAGTCAAACCAAATCCTTTCGAGATAACCTTCGATCATTTGTAATGTCTGAAATTAATAGCTCTATTAATGGAAATTTAACAATTGAAAAAATAGACGGTACAATTCTTACTTCAATATTTTTAAGAAATACACTTCTTACAACTTCTGGCGATACTCTGCTTTATGTAAAAAATATAGAATTAAAAACAAGTCCTTTACAATTGTTTTTGAGCAAGATCTTTTTTAGAAAAATATTACTCGAAGATGTTAAAATTAAATTACTTCAAAATGAGGATGGAACTTGGAATTATTCCACATTATTAAAACCGACTGAGGAGGATACTACTGATTCTGATTTTCCATTTTTGATCCAAGTAAGTGATTTGCAATTTAAAAACATTAATCTTATTAATCAGAGCTATCAGTTTATTAATTCTACTAACACTTATTCTACTATAAATTTTGATGATCTTAGAATATTAAATCTCTATTTAACCGGACAAGCCTTTCTAGACATTAATAATTCAGATTATCTATTTCTTCTTAATGAACTTTCATGCAAGCCAAATCTAACTCGCTTTACCATGCAGAATATTTCTGGAGATTTTGCAATTACAAATAAATTTATTGATGTAAAAAATTTTATATTTATTACAGACAGCAGCGATGTTAGGTTTAGTGCTCGACTGGATGAAATTAATTTGTTTAGTGACTTCAGTTTAGAAGATTTCAAAAATTATCCAATTTCATTAGACCTAGATGCTTCATCTTTTAATTTTGATGACCTCTCATCATTTATTGGTAGTACTGAAATTCTAAAAGGTAATCCAGCTATTGAATTAAAAGCTAATGGAAAATTTGGTTCTTTCAGATTTGATAAACTAGCAATTGACTATAATACTACGCATTTCGAAGCCATTGGTGAGGTTAAGAACTTGAATATTCCTGAACGGCTGTTCATAAAAACTGTGATTAAAGATTCCGATATAAATTATAAAGATGTAAATAAATTACTCCCGACACTTGAACTTCCCGAATTCGCAAAACTTTCTCTTACTGGAGCTAATCTATTCTTCGAAGGTGAACCTACTAATTTTAAGTCAAAGTTCGAAGGAAATATTGAAGAAGGATCAATTAAAGTCGAGTGTTCCTTAAATTTTGGTTCAAGTCCAATAGTGTATGATATAAAATTTGAAACTAGTGATCTCGATTTAAAACCAATTATCGGCATAACTAGTTCTTTAAACTCGATTGGATTTTTAAAAGGAAACGGAACCTCCCCTATTGAACTAAATTCTGAATTCAATTTCCATTCTACAAATTCCATGTTAGATAACAACCAAGTCGAAAATTTTTCAATTGTATCAAAAGCGAAAGAAGGAATAATTAACTTAGACATCGAAGCAAAGAGTGATAAAGCTACAGCTATTGTCACTGGTAAAATGATTTATGATAAAGATACAATCCCTACATATAGCATGATTGGTCAGCTCAATCATATTGATTTAGGTAACATATTAAAAGAAGATTATCATAAAAGTGATTTAAATTTTTATTTCAGTGCTGAAGGCAAGAAAACAAACCTTGATGATATGATAGGAATATTTTCATTTGGTATTGATACTTCAATGTATCGAAATACTAGAATTAAAAAATCATCAATTGATATTGAACTAAAGAAGGATATCGGTAAAAGAGAAATAAATATTGTTTCAGATTTTGTGGACTTCAATATAAACGGTGATTTTTCTCTTAACGATGCAATTGATGTTGTAGTATACGAATCAAGAACTATTGCAAAAATTATCTCAGAAAAACTAAGTGAATTAAATCCATTGGCAGTATTAGGTGGAAATGCAGAACTATTTACTGGAAATGAATCATTGCCAGAAATTATCAATACTAATTTGAAATTTAATTATGATTTCAAATTTAAAGACTTCGCTTTGATTTCTGAACTGATGGGATATGAAAGGTTCGATATAATTGGAGCTGGTGTTGGTTCTATTACAAATAGTCCCCCTTATTTCTCAATCGATACAAAGCTCGATTTAAATTATTTCATATTCATGCAAGACGGATCAACCATTTATTTATCAGATGTTAATACTGATTTGAAATTCACACGCGACAATAATGAAATATCATTTGAAAAATTGCTTGGCAAGGCATCATTAAAAGGAAAAAGATTTTATTCTGCGGGAAATGTCAGAAATATTTTAGCCGATTTAGTAATTGATAAAGGGATGCTGAACTTTAAAGCTTCAGCTGAAATTGAGGATTTAGTTAAAGCTGATGCAAGTGGCTCAATTTTAATGACTCCGGTTGAACAGCAAATTAAACTTGATAAGTTATCAATTGAATATGATAATATTGTTTGGTCAAACAAAGATGTAGTCGAATTCTTCTTTAATCCTTATCGATTCAATATTGCTAATTGTAAATTATACAACGATACTTCTTTTGTTAGTATTAAAGGTATAATTGAAAGCAGCGGTGACCAAAATTTAGTACTTCAGGCAGCAAATGTTTCAGGAAGGATTTTGGGCAGATACATTTTCGGTATTGATGATTATAGATTCAAAGCTGATGCTGATATCAAAGCTACGATCAGTGGCGGATTTGACGATCCTTATATTAATACATCAATAAAATTAAATAACCTCTCCTACGGAAGATTTAAACTTGGATATCTGGATGGATCAATAAAATATTTAAATAAGAAAGTGACAAGTGACATCGTATTTATTGACTCGACACAAAACATTAGCAGACCATTATTAACTTTAAGTGGAACCATTCCAATCGATTTAAGTTTTGCTTCTGTTGAAAATAGATTTTCAGAATCTGAAGAGATGAATTTAAGATTATTCTCAAAAGATTTTAATTTAAGAATACTAACAAATCTTTTACCAACAATTTCTGATCAAAGAGGAAACCTATTAACTGATTTGCATATTTCCGGGAGACCAGATAACCCTAAGTATTCTGGCTATATGATAATCCGAGATGGATATTTCAAGTCTAAAAATACAAGCCTTCCATATTCATGCGGACTAAAAGTTAAATTCGAAAATGAAGGAATGTTGATAGATAGTTTAATTATTGCCAATGCTGGAAGCACCAACTTCCCTGGTAGTTTAAAAGGAAATGGTTCAATTATATTTGATGGATTTACACCAAAGGATATTGAAATTAGATTCAATGGCGATCTTGCTTTATTTAGTGACATTTCGAAAACAACAAGTCCGTTTCTTTATGGAGACCTTCAAGTTGGAACAGAAAGAGATTGGCAGCTAACTCTTAGGAATAATAGATTGTTTTTGAAAGGTGATGTCTTAATAAAAGAATCAAATTTGACTTTAACAACATCTGAACAAACCTCGCTTTCAAATAATAATTATAACATTGTCTTTGTTGTTGATTCATCAAAAATTGACAAAGAACTTCTTCGCTTTCAGGAAATTATTGCTGCAGAACAAGCAAAAAAAGATCTAGGTCGTTTATCAAATGAGTCCCAGGTTAATATCGATTATGAGCTTGGTGTTAAAATTGAAAACAGTACACGGATTAATATTATTCTATCGCAAGCTGTTAATCAAAAACTTCTAGTGGAGTTGCGAGGTGAACTAAATTATGAAAGTATTTCCGGTGATATACGAGCTCAAGGAGCACTTGAATTAATGTCTGGCTCAAAATTAGAATTCTTCAAAACTTTTGATGCTGATGGATTCATCAGATTTGAAAGCGATCTTACAAATCCCTACTTGGATGTAATAGCAACTTATAAAAGCGATTATATCGATCCTCGAAGTATTAGTGCTGCACCACAAGAAGTCGCAGTTAAGATAAATATCAAAGGTCCATTAAATGAACTTGGTAAAAATTTGGCTACTAATTCTGAAAGCATGGGAATTTATATAGGTGCTAGGAATATTCAAAATAATGTTCGAGAAACGAGATATGATTATGCTGATGCTTTTTCTTTCATCCTTATTGGGAAATTTAAAGACGATCTTACTGCTCAAGACCGAGCACAAGTAGCCGGCTACTCTACTGCTATTGGGAATACGGCAACTTCATTTTTAGGTTCTATTCTTACAAGTTTTTTGAACTCTGCTGTAGGCGATTTGGTTAATAATGTTCAGATAAGTCAAACTGGAGATTTTACTAAGTTTTCTCTTTCAGGCAGAATTCAAAATCTTAGATACAGTTTTGGAGGCACTACAGAAGTGTTTCAAAATTTTGGAAAGGCTAATATTAAAATTGAATATTTATTTAATCCTAAATTTCTAATAAGATTAGAAAGAAAAGATCCAATAGCACAGACTTATATACTTGATAATAAAATAAACGAACTTGCATTAAAATACAGAATAGAGTTTTAATGAAAAAGGAAATCAAATCGTTTTTTAAAAATCACCCTTCACTAAAAATCAAAACTAAAGAGCTTGCAAAAACATTAAGCATAGTTGATGCATACGTTTATGCTGAACTAAAACATTCTCTTCACTCTCTTGTTGATGAAGGCTTTCTTGAAAAGCAAGGCAAACGATTTTCCTTATGCAAATTTGGTACTGATAAATTAATCGGTCAGCTTCAGTTAATTGGCGAAGGTGATTATGGATTCGTTGTGCTAAAAAATTCTGACGTAAAAACAGACATATTTATTGCTGGTAAAAATCTTAGCACTGCATTTCACGGTGATGAAGTTGAAGTGACAATCATTGCAAAAAAATATGGTAAAAATATTGAGGGTCAAGTAATAAATGTTGTTGATAGAGCAAATAAAGATTTTGTTGGGGTATTAAAGAAGAGCGGATCATTCTATTTCTTGATACCTGACAACAAAAAAATTCACCGCGATATATATATTTCAAAAAAATTTCTTAATAACGCAAAGATTGGAGATAAAGTAGTAGTTAGCAATATTCAATGGAAATCACCAGAATTAAATCCAGAAGGAGAAGTCAAAGAAGTTCTTGGAAGAGCTGGAAGTTATGATGCCGAGATAGCATCTATTGCATTGGAATTTGGATTATCATACAAATTCCCGAAAGAAGTAATTAAAAGTGCAGAATCATTCAATGAGGAAATTCCAAGTTCAGAAATAAATAATCGAATTGATCTTAGAGATAAAATCGTTATAACAATTGACCCGGAAGATGCAAAAGATTTTGATGATGCAGTTTCCATTGAAGAACTGGAAAATGGGAACCTATCACTTGGAATTCATATTGCCGATGTAAGTCATTATGTGACGGAAAATTCGCCAATTTATAACGAAGCAATAAATCGTAGCACCAGTGTATATCTTGTTGGTAAAGTAATTCCAATGCTGCCAGAAAAACTCTCAAATATTATTTGTTCATTAGTTCCTGGAAAAGATAGACTTACTTATTCGGTTATTGTGGAAATAAATACCGATGCAAAAATAATTAATTATAAAATCGAAAAAAGCATCATTAACAGTAAAAGAAGATTTACATATGATGAAGTTCAAAAAATTATAGAAACTGGTGAAGGTGAATTCGTTTCAACTATAAAAAAATTATTCGAAACATCACAAAAACTAAGAGCGAAAAGAATAAAAAAAGGAAGTATAAACTTTTTCTCCCCTGAGGTTGTCTTTAAATTAGATAATAATGGAAAACCTATTGATATTAAAATTAAACAAATAAGAGAAAGTCATAATCTTATTGAAGAATTGATGTTACTAGCAAATCAGATTGTAGCTGGTCATATTAAATTGGAGAGTTCTAATAAATCAGCTCCATTTGTTTATAGAGTGCATGATTTACCTGATAAAGAAAAAATAACTGAGTTTTCAAGATTTGTAAAATCATTAGGATATTCTTTCGATACAAACGCAGCAAATAAACCGCGACAATTCCAACATATATTGGAACAAGTAAAAGGAACAGAAGAAGAAGCTGTTATTAATGAAGTTGCAATCAGATCAATGGCAAAAGCAGTTTATTCAACAAATAATATTGGGCATTATGGATTAGCATTCAAAAAATATACTCATTTTACTTCACCAATACGTCGGTTCCCGGATTTGGTTGTGCATCAATTGATTTATGATTTTAATAATAAAAGGGAGAAAAATTTATCCATAGAAGAATTGGAAGAAATTTGCAATCATGCATCTATGCAAGAACGGAATGCTATCAATGCAGAGCGATTATCTGTTAAATTGAAACAAATTGAGTATTTAAAAGGTAAAGTAGGTAATATTTTTCATGGTATTGTTTCAGGAATTACAAATTTTGGTATATTCATAGAGTTAAGTGAGAACCTTGCTGAAGGGATGATTCGATTTAGAGATTTAGAAGATGATTATTATATATTCGATGAAAAAAATTATTCAGTAACTGGAAAAAGAACCGGAAGAAGAATCCGGCTTGGGGATAAAGTAGAAGTAAAATTAATTTATGTTGATGAAGAAAAGCGTGAGATCGATTTTTTATTATTAGATAATTAAAAACGATCGAAAGGTTAAATCATGAAACTAAAATATTTAGTAATACTGATATTATTTTTATCAGTAAATATATCTTTCGCACAATTTGGACAGAACAAAGTTCAATACAAGAACAGTCAGTGGTTCTTCATTCAGACAAAACATTTTGATATTTATTTTTCTAATGGCGGAGAACGAATTGCTGAATTCACTGCTGCTTCTGCAGAAAATGCGTTAGAAAAATTACAGTCCGACATGAATTATAGAATCAATAATAGAATAACATTGATTGTTTATAATTCGCATAATGATTTTCAAGAAACAAATGTAACAGATGAATATACTGGCCAAGGTGTAGGAGGTTTTACAGAACCTTTTAAAAATCGTGTCGTGTTCCCTTTCGAAGGCTCATATAAAAAATTTGACCATGTAATTTACCATGAGCTTGTGCATGCTGTAATGCAAGACATGTTTTATGGCGGATCGATCCAGAATATTATTACTAAAGGTATCACTCTTCAATTGCCACACTGGTTTATGGAAGGAAGTGCAGAGTTTCTTTCGCAAGGGTGGGAAACAAACACTGATATGTTTATACGAAATGCAATAATCAGCGAATCATTACCAAATATAAATCAACTTACTGGTTACTTAGGTTATAGAGGCGGTCAATCTGTTTTTAAATATATTGCTGATACATATGGTCGGCAAAAGATTGGTGAGTTAATGAACAAAATACAATCACTTGGTTCTTTCGAAGGAGCATTGAAAGCTTCAATCGGAATTAGTACAGAAGAATTAAGTGAACGTTGGAAGAAAAGTTTAAAAAAAGAATATTGGCCGGATATTGCTGTTAAAGATGATCCGGATGAATTTTCAAAAAGACTTACCAATAACAAAAAGGATGGCGGATTTTATAATATGAGTCCGGCTTTTTCTCCTCAAGGTGATAAAATTGCATTCTTATCGGATAGAGATATTTATCTCGATCTTTATATTATGGATGCAACTGACGGAAAAGTTATTAAAAAAGTTGTTGAAAGCGGCAAAGCTACAGACTTTGAAGAACTTAATCTCCTTCATCCATCATTAACTTGGGCTCCCGATAATAAAAGAATTGCTCTCTCTTCAAAAAATAAAGGTTATGATGTAATCACTATTATCGACACCGAAACAGAAGAAAGTTTTGATCTGCCTTTTATTTTCCCTGGAATTGAATCTGTTAGCTGGTCCTATAGCGGAGATAAAATTACATTCAATGCACATAATTCAATGCAGTCAGATATTTATGTATATGATCTAAAAAGCGAAACTTTAGATAATCTTACTAGTGATATTTTTAGTGATTTCGATCCATCATGGTCTCCGGATGGAACAAAAATTTTCTTTTCTTCTGATAGAGGAGAACCCGAATCAAGATATCATATTAATGACCTTATGATTTTCGATCATAATTTTAAGCAGCTCGATTTATACGTTATAGATTTTGAATCTAGAGAAATTGAAAGAATTACGAACTGGGAATTCAGTAACGAAAAATCTGTTGTAGTTTCTCCCGAAGGAAATGAAATATTGTTTGTTTCAGATAAAAATGGAATTAATAATATTTATAAAAAATCGTTGGTTAAAACCGAAAATCTTTCAAAAAATTCTTTGGCAGATTTACCGGCTTATCCAATTACAAATTCTTTGAGCGAAATAAATCAACTTTCAATTTCTAACGATGGTAAAAAATTAGCTTTTACTTCCTTATACAATCTAGGTTATAATATCTTTACCTTGAATAATCCATTTGAAATGAAACTTAATGTAGATTCTCTTCAGCTTACAACTTATATGAAACAGTTAGTCAAAAATAAATTCGGCAATCAGGAAATATTTAAAGATGAAAAAAATGTTAATGAACAAGATTCGATAAAAGTTGCCGCGAGTGCTGATTCAGTTAAAAATCAACAAAAGAGAATTTTTACTGGTCAATATACTTCAGGGAAAGAAGAAGCCGATACTAATAAAACAGATTATAGTAAATATGTTTTTGGTAATGTAAATCAAACAGTTGATAGCAGCCGTATTATCAACCGTCAATTATTGTTTACAGAAAAACTTGATAACAGCGGAAATTTTCTTGTCAACAAATATAAAATTAGTTTTTCTCCAGATTTAGTTTATGCTAATGCTGGATATAGCACTTTATATGGCTTACTTGGAACAACAATTCTTTCATTTAGCGATGTTCTTGGAAACCATCGCTTAATTGGAATAACTAGTCTTCAAATTGATGTTAAAAATAGTGATTACGGTTTAGCCTATTACTATTTGGAAAATAGACTTGATTTTGGGATTGAAGCATTTCACACAGCTCGATTTTTATATCGCTTTGGTTTATTCGGTTCTGAACTCTACCGTTTCAGAAATTTCGGTGCAGTAGTTTCTGCAAGTTATCCTTTTGATAGATTTTACCGAATGGATGCTTCTTTAAGCTTAATGAGCGTAACTTCAGAAAACCTTGATAATATTTTTGTTCCATCAGAAAAAACGACATTTGTTGTTCCATCAATAAGTTTTGTTCATGATAACGTAATGTGGGGTTATACTTCTCCTATAGAAGGCTCACGGTACAATTTTACAATATTTGGAAATCCAGGCATTTCAAATAAAAGACAAAGTTTTTATTCATTAGTTTGGGATTATAGAAAATATTTCCGGTTCTGGTTTGATAACGGTTTTGCATTTAGACTTTCAGGAGGATTTTCTGGCGGTGGTAACCCTCAAAGATTTTTTATGGGTGGAATTGATAATTGGATAAATAGAAATTTTGCTACTCAGGATATACCAGTTACAAATGCTTCCGATTTTGCTTTTTTATCACCAGCTATGCCTCTACGCGGTTATGATTATGCTGAAAAAATTGCATCAAGATATTCACTCCTTAATTTAGAATTAAGAATGCCCTTAATTAGATTTTTATTAACTGGTCCGCTTCCAATTTTCTTCCAGAATATTTTAGGTGTAGCTTTTATTGATGCGGGTGCGGCTTGGGATAATTCTGATGCACTCAAACTTTTCAAAAAAGATCAGTTTGATAATACAGTTACACAAGATTTATTAATTGGCACTGGAGTTGGTCTGCGATTATACTTCATTTTCCTATGGCGATTTGATGTAGCATGGAAGTATAATTTAGATGGGTTTTCAACTCCCCGATACTACATCTCAATAGGCTTAGATTTTTAGCAAGAAGCTATCCCAGAAAAAATAAAAATCTGGGATAGGTTTCTACTCTTTTTTGGTTTCTATTTTTTTCTCAGAACTTGATTCTGTACTTGTTTTTGGTTTTGGTGAATTCACTTTATAATCTGTATGATAAAATCCGCTCCCTTTGAACAACGGACTTAATCCAGCACCGATTAATCTTTTGATGTGCCCACCACAATTTTCACAAGTTTCAAGCGGTTCATCAGTCATTTTTTGAAAATACTCAAATGTATTTCCGCATTCAATGCATTTATATTCATAAGTTGGCATTCAATTCCCTTTTAACATTCTAAAAAAAACGCACAAAAATAATGACATCTTATATTAAATCAAATTCTATTATGTTATTCATTTTTTTTGCATATTTAATCAACAATTTCTGAACAACAATGATTAAAAATATTTTTGCATTTATTTTTCTTATAACATTATCAAGCTGCTTGAACTATACTCAGATAACCACTATTAAACTTGATGGCTCAGGCAATATGTTTATTCATTATTGGATGCAATGGACTTCCACTAAAGATTCAATAATTGTTGAACAGCTTGGCTTATTTGATAAGGATTCTGTTTATAAAGAATTTACTTCACAATATAATAATATTACCAACGTTGAAGTCTACCGCGATTTTAATGACAGCACTATTCATTCTAAAATCGAGTTTCAATTTAGTAGTCTCGATTCTTTAAATAGCATTCAAGTTTTCAGAGATTCAAAATTATCGATCAAAGACGGTGAAAAAAACACAAAAATATTTTCTCAGTTTATCAAACCAATTGCAACTGGCTTTGGAATTGAAAATAGTAAATTCTCGTTAACATATATATATTATCTGCCAGGTGAAATTCTTAACCATAATGCTACTGAAATTGAAAGAAATAAATTAATATGGAAGTATAATCTTAGCGAAATTGGCTCGGGCAAGTTTGTTACAGCTACTTATCGCCCATTTAAACTTAAGGAAACACCCGATTGGATTTATATCAGTGCTTTATTTGTCTTAGTTATTGTTGTTATTTATTTATTTAACAAACGATTAAAGTAAAAATCACAATTGTTGGACAATTACTCGTAAGTTGACTAACCACCTCTATTTATTTATATTTGGCGACTATTTTTTAGAATAAAGTGACGAAAAATTGGCTTCGGAACCTCTAATATTTTCCGGTAGATCAAATCCAGAACTAGCTGACAAAATCTGTGAGAATTTGAGTTTAACTCAAGGTGCAATAGATTTAAGAACTTTTAGTGACGGTGAAATTTGGGCGAAATATAAAGATAATATTAGAGGTAGGGATGTTTATATTATTCAATCAACACATCCCCCAGCAGAAAATCTGATGGAATTGCTGATCATGCTTGATGCTGCAAAACGCGCATCTGCAAAAAGGGTAACAGCTGTAATGCCCTATTTCGGCTATGCACGTCAAGATAGAAAAGATCAGCCAAGAGTTTCAATTTCTGCTAAGCTGACTGCAAATTTAATTACTGTTGCTGGTGCTGATAGAGTAATAACAATGGATCTACATGCAGCTCAGATTCAAGGTTTTTTTGATATTCCTTTAGATCACTTATATGCTTCGCCAGTTTTTACAGTCTTATTCAAAAATAAATTTGATGATTTTGTTGTTGTCTCTCCCGATGTCGGAGGCATGAAATTAGCACGCTCTTATGCTAATAGGCTTAATGCCGGATTAGTGGTAATTGATAAGAGAAGACCTCAGCACAATATAGCCGAAGCAATGAATATTATTGGCGAAGTTAAAAATAAAAATGTTCTTATTGTTGATGATCTGATAGATACTGGCGGAACATTTGTTTCTGCAATTAAAGCTCTAAAAGAGCGGGGTGCAAAAAAAATATTCGGTGCAGTTACTCACGCTCTTCTCTCGGATGATGCAGTTAAAAGAATTGATGAAAGTGAAATAGATGCATTATATGTAACAGACAGCATCCCATTGAGAGATTTATCAAGTAAAAAAATAATAGTGAGATCTTCTTCAGAATTATTGTCTGAAGCTATAATTCGATCCTTTCAAAATGAATCAATAAGTTCTTTGTTTGAGATTGATAAAGATAAAATTTAATTTGAATTTATTTAGGAGTACTTAAGAAATGTCTGAAGTTAATATTAAAGCTGCGAAACGAACTATTTCAACAAAAAGTTCGGTTAATCAATCTAGAAAGAGTGGTTTCGTGCCTGGAATTTATTATTCAAAAGAAGAAGAACCAATACCAATTACCTTAGCGGAAATGTCATTGAAGTCTTTGGTTTATACCACGGAAACACATTTAGTAAATCTACAAATAGATGATACTGATGTTAAGAAATCAATTTTGAAAAATGTTCAGTTCGATCCGGTTTCTGATAAAATTGTACATTTTGATTTTCAGGGTATTTCGCTCGACCAGTTAATTGAAATCGAAGTGCCAGTTACTTTAGAAGGTCAATCTAAAGGTGTTAAGGATGGTGGTTTAGTTCAGCATACTCTTCATAAATTACATGTCTCTTGTTTTCCTACAGATATTCCAGAGCATATTACATTAAATATTTCAAATCTTGGAATCGGTGATTCAATACATGTTAAGGATATTGTGCTTGATAAAGTTAAAGTCCTTAACAATCCTGATGTAATCATTGTTTCTATTGTGATGCCAAGAGCAGTTGCTGAGCCTACTACACCAACTGAAGGTGAGGTTGCAGAAAAGATGGAACCTGAAGTTATTGGTAAAGGCAAATCGACTGATGATGAGGAATAATTGAATCTTGTTTTGCATTGTTGGACTCGGCAATCCTGGTGCTAGATACCAACTTTCAAGGCACAATGTTGGTTTTATTATAATAGACCATTTGGCAGAAAAACATGGTCTTAAATTTCACCCTTCACAAGGTGACTATTTTATTTCGGAAGGTTCTTTAAGATCTTCCGATTTTTTTTTAGTAAAACCTACTACGTTTATGAATAACAGCGGACTTGTAATTTCCGATATTGTGAATAATCAAAATGTAGAATTAGATAATATTTTAATACTTGTTGATGATATTAATATTGATTTAGGTGAAATTCGAATTCGCAAAAGTGGTTCTGATGGAGGACACAACGGATTAAATTCTATCATCTTCCATTTAAATAAAAATAAATTTGCTCGATTAAGATTTGGTGTTGGAAATAAATTTGATAAAGGTTCACAAGCAGAATTTGTCTTAGATAACTTTAATAGTGTTGAATTAGATTTTATTAAAGATAAAATTGAATTTTCAGTAAAACTGGTTGAAGAATTTATTTTTGGTGGTTATAAAGCGATGTCAAATTATTTTAGTAAATCTATTAAAGAAAAGAAAGATAGCATAAGCCAATCTGACCAAAAGATCAGTAAGGAGAATTAAATGATTTGGGTAATATATATCATTCCAATATTTGGATTAGCGGCACTCATCTATTCATTCGTAAAAAATAGATGGATCTCTTCTCAAGATCCAGGTTCTGAAAGAATGATAGAAATTTCAAATTATATTAGAGAAGGTGCGATTGCATTTTTGCAAACTGAATATAAAATACTTACAATATTTGTTATTGCTGTGGCAATACTACTCGGTTTTGCTAATAATGGCAGAGCTGATTCATCTTGGTTAATCGCATTATCATTTATAGTTGGAGCTTTTTGTTCAGCTCTTGCTGGTTATCTCGGAATGATGGCAGCTACTAAATCAAATGTCAGAACAACTAATGCAGCTCGTAAAGGTTTAGGCCCGGCTTTACAAATTGCTTTCTCTGGTGGTTCCATCATGGGTATGAATGTTGTTGGATTAGGTATTCTAGGTCTTGGCTTATTATTTCTCTTATATTCTAACTTATGGGATGTAACAAATCTCTTTGATCTTGGAAAAATTATAAATGTGATTTCTGGTTTTTCACTTGGGGCTTCATCAATTGCATTATTTGCACGAGTCGGTGGAGGAATTTACACAAAAGCTGCTGATGTTGGGGCAGATCTTGCTGGAAAAGTATATGAAGGAATCCCCGAGGATGATCCTAGAAATCCAGCAGTTATTGCAGATAATGTTGGTGATAATGTTGGTGATGTAGCTGGCATGGGTGCTGATTTATTTGAATCCTATGTCGGTGCTATTATTGGAACGATGGTTTTAGGTGCCGTATTTGCAAGTCCGGATGTTCCTGAAATTGGATTAGAAGCAGTATTACTTCCCCTGGTTTTAGCTGGTGTGGGAATTATTTTTTCTATAATTGGTGCTTTTTTCGTAAAAGTGAAAGAAGGCGGTAATCCTCAGCGTGCACTTAATACTGGTGAATTCTTAGCTGCTGGTTTAATGTTAATTGCTTCATATTTCATCATAACAAATATACTCCCCACTTCTTGGAATTTTAATGGATTTAATTACTCAAATATTGGTGTTTTCTATTCAACTTTAATAGGCCTGGCTGCTGGTGTCTTAATAGGTATGATAACAGAATATTATACAAGCACTGATAACAAACCAGTATTTGAAATTGCCAGCCAGTCTATAACTGGAGTTGCAACAAATATTATTGCTGGTCTTGGTGTAGGTATGATGTCTACTGCATTACCTATAATAATTATTGTGATTGGAATTATTGGTGCTTATTACTTCGCAAATTTATATGGAATTGCTATTGCTGCGCTGGGAATGCTTTCAACTACTGGAATTCAATTAGCTGTTGATGCCTATGGACCTATTTCAGACAATGCTGGTGGTATTGCAGAAATGTCCGAACTTCCTAAAGAAGTAAGACAGAGAACGGATAAACTTGATGCTGTTGGGAATACAACTGCTGCGATTGGTAAAGGTTTTGCAATTGGTTCAGCTGCATTAACTGCATTAGCTCTCTTTTCAGCTTATATGCATCAAGCTCAAATTAAAGTCATTGATATTGCACAACCCATTATTATGGGCGGAGTTTTTGTTGGTGCAATGCTTCCCTTTTTATTTTCTGCAATTGCCATGGGAGCTGTTGGTCGAGCTGCCAAACAAATGATTATTGAAGTTGGAAGACAATTTAGAGAAATTGGCGGGCTGCGTGAAGGTACAGCAAAAGCTGAATATTCTAAATGTGTTGAAATTTCAACAAGAGCAGCCATAAAAGAAATGATTACTCCGGGTATTATGGCGATAATTATCCCAGTTATTGTTGGGTTTATCAGCAAAGAAATGCTTGCTGGTTTACTTGGGGGTCTTACAGTAAGTGGAGTGTTATTAGCTATTTTCCAATCTAATTCAGGAGGTGCTTGGGATAATGCTAAAAAACTTATTGAAGGCGGAATTCAAATTGAAGGTTTTAATTATGTCAAAGGCTCAGATGCACATAAAGCCGCTGTCGTTGGGGATACGGTTGGAGATCCTTTTAAGGATACATCAGGACCTTCATTAAATATATTAATTAAATTAATGTCAGTAGTATCATTAGTTATTGCGCCGCTTATTAAATAATCTTATTTTTACACCCTAATTTTATTTACCCTGCTTCCTTTCTGTTTAAGGAGGCCAAAGTCCAGAGGGAGGTGACTTTTAATGCAAACCAAAACTTACGAGAGTGTTGTAATAATAAATGCAGCACTTGAAGATGTACAAATCGAAACTACTGCCGCTAGAATTCTTGAAACAATTACTACACACGGTGGAGAAATTATCGAAGCTGATAAATGGGGTAGAAAACGTTTAGCTTATCCGATAAAGAAATCTAAAAGTGGTTATTATTTAGTTCTCCGATTCATTGCTCCATCTAGTTTAATTGCAACGTTGGAACGCAATTATAGATTGGATGAAAACGTGATCCGTTATTTAACAATATCCTTAGATAAATTTGCACTTGAAGCTATTGCAAAACAAAAGGAATCTGTTAAAAAAGAAGTAACCACTGTTGAGGAAAGTGTAACTAACGAAAGTAAAGTATAACATTTCATTGGAGGTAACGATGGCTGATTTAAAGATGCCAGAAATTAACAGCGTTATAGTAGCCGGCAACTTAACTAAGGATCCAGTATTCAGACAAACATCAAATAATACTCCCGTAGTTAATTTCCACATTGCTGCTAACAGAAGATACAAAGACAGCAGTAATCAATGGCAAGAAGATGTTTGTTATGTTGGAATTGTTGCATGGAATAAATTAGCAGATAGTTGTAGAGATCGTCTTAAAAAAGGAAGTGCTGTCTTAATCGATGGCGAACTTCAAAGTAGAACATTTAAAACTGATGACAACAAGAATAGAACAGTTGTTGAAATAAAAGCAAAAAGAATTCAATTCTTAAACAAATTCAGCAAAGGCACTGATAATGGCACTACTGATTTTGATGCAGTTGAAGACGATGCTGACTTTGAAGATAATTCATTTGATAAATTTTTAACTGATGAAGAATCAGATTTAATGAAAAATGGTGATCAAAAATGAGGAAAGAAGTAAAAGTAAAAAAAGTAAAACGTGTTATTGATAGCTACATTGACTATAAAGATTCTAAACAATTGCAGAGATTTTTAACTGACCAAGGCAAGATTATTCCTAGAAGAATAACTGGGCTAACTGCAAAACAACATAGAGAATTAGTTACAGCTATAAAAAGAGCACGTCATTTAGCAATTCTTCCATTTATTTCAGAAGCAGTAAAGTAAGGGAGTGATGAAATGAAAGTAATTCTGAGAAAAAATTTTGATCAGCTTGGAAAAGTTGGTGAAATTGTTAATGTGAAAGATGGTTTTGCACTGAACTACTTAATTCCTAGACAAATTGCATATCAAGCAACTGAAGGAAATATCAGTGCATTGAACGAAGAAAAGAAACAGATTCAAAAGAAAGAAGCTAAAGAATTAGAATCAGCACAAGCACTAGCTACAGAATTAGAAAAAGTATCAATCACAATTCCAGTAACGGTTGGTGAAGAAGATAAAATTTTCGGCACCGTTACAAATCAAATGATTGCTGATGCTTTGAAAGATAAAGGATTCGAATTAGATAAACGTAAGATTGAAATTACTGAACCAATTAAATCGTTAGGCATTTACAGCATTTCAGTTAAACTACATCCAAATGTTTCTGCAATTGTAAAAACTTGGGTGGTGAGAGAGTAGTTTTTGTCGGTTTTCCCGACACCTAATTAAAATGCAATTATTTCATTAACTAAACTTTAGATTTGGAATGAAAGAATTAAGACTTAGAATAATATTGATTATTGGGGCTATTGCCCTTAGCTTGTATTTACTTTTCCCAACATATCAAGATTATCAAAACAATCAAGATGTTTCGAGTAAGCTTGGTATTTTAAGTGATAGTATTAAAAAAGTTAATTCAACTATTACAAATATTGAATTAAAAGAATTTATTCAAAACAAAAAAGATAGTATTCTTGCCAGCAATCCAGAATACAGAACCGCTAGAGAAAAAAGAATAAAACTTGGTCTTGATTTGCAAGGCGGTATGTATTTAGTAATGGAAGTAAATACTGCTAAATTACTTGAACGTTTGGCCAAAGACACTGATGAACAGTTTAATCAATTGTTAAAATCTGCAGAGTCAGAATCCAAATTATCGGATGAAAATGTTGTTTCCATTCTTTCAAGATTGATGAAAGAAAAAGAAATACGAATGAGTCGTTATTTTGGTTCGATTAGAGAAGATGATGCCGATATTGAAAGCAGATTACTTCAACAAGAAAGCGATGCAGTTTCGCGCGCTATTGAAGTTATTAATAACCGTGTTGATCAATATGGTGTTTCTGAACCTAGTATTCAAAAGCAAGGTTCAAGAAGAATAATTATTGAATTACCCGGAATTGCAAGAGAAGAAGAAGCTAAAAGATTATTACAAGGAAGGGCTTTATTAGAGTTCAAGCTTGTTAAAGAATCTGACTTTGCGATTCCGATTATGAATAGAGTTGATGAAATTCTTGCCGGAAATATCAACAAAGATTCTATAGCTGCTATCGATTCATCCTCTCAAACTTTAAGAGATACAACTAAAAATATTTCTGAAGAACAGTTTGCAAAAGAGCATCCATTCTTTTCTATCGCAAGAATGATTGATCCTCAAGGTCGTATTCCTGATGCATTTGTAAAAGAATCTGATCGCGCTATGTTAAATGTTTATTTGAGCAGACCAGATGTCAAAAAAGTAATTCCTGATAATATTGAATTTGTTTACGATGCTAAGCCAGAAATTGATGAGAATGGAATTAAATATTTTCGATTATATATGGTATCAAAACAAGCTGAGCTAACTGGTGGTGTAATAACTGACGCATTAGCAAACATTGATCCATCAACATCTGCACCAATAGTTTCGATGCAAATGAATTCTGAAGGTGCTAGGGAATGGGCGCGAATAACCGGTGCTAACATTGGTAAAAGGTGTGCGATTGTTTTGGATGGTGTTATCTATTCAGCTCCAACAATTCAAAGTAAAATACCAACTGGCAGTTCACAAATAAGTGGAATACCAAATCTAGATGAAGCGAAATTATTAGAGATCGTTCTCAAAGCTGGTGCATTACCAGCACCGATAGATATCATCGAAGAGCGAACAGTTGGTCCATCTTTAGGGCAAGATTCTATTTCGCAAGGTTTTAATTCAGCATGGATCGGGTATCTATTTGTTGCGCTGTTTATGGCATTTTATTATCGCAAAGCTGGTACCGTTGCAGATCTGGGAATTATTACTACTGTGTTATTTATTATGGGCGTTTTAGCCGGGTTTCAAGCAACTCTAACGTTACCAGGTATTGCCGGTATTGTGTTAACCATTGGTATGGCTGTTGATGCAAATGTGCTTATATATGAACGTATTAGAGAAGAATTATCAACTGGAAAAACAGTGAAAGCTTCTGTGGAAAGCGGATATAGACATTCACTATCTGCCATAGTCGATTCTAATATCACTACATTCTTCACTGGAATTATTCTATATCAATTTGGAAGCGGACCAGTTCAAGGTTTTGCATTAACACTTATGATTGGAATTGCTGCAAGTTTATTTAGTGCATTGGTAATTGTAAAAGTTATGTTTGAATTTATGGTAGCCAAAGGTTACAAAATTAATGTTGGTTAATTAAGGAGATAAAGTCATAATGCGAGTTTTTGAAAACTTAAATATTGATTTCTTGGGAAAGCGGAATATTTTTTATTTGATTTCTTCTATAATAATTTTGCTTGGAGTTTTAAGTATTGTTTTCCGAGGATTAGAATATGGAATAGATTTTAAGGGTGGCAGTGAAATAGCAATTCAATTTGAAGACCCAATTGATATTGCAAATGTTAGAACGCAAGTTGATAAAATTGGTTTAGGGAATGTAGAAGTAAAAACTTTTGGCGGTTCAACCGGAATACTTTTAAGAACTGAATTGCAAGAAATTCCAAAATCAGTTTTACCAGTTGTGCGGACAAAAATAGAAACAATTATCGGCAATATTTATCCTGGAATTCAAAAGCAGATTATCGATACAGCGGCTACATCTATTACATATTTTTTCCCTGATCCTCAAACAGCAGAAGCTATAAGTAATAAATTATATGAAGTTGGTTTTCAAACTGCAAAAGTTTCGGAAGAACCTACAAATACTGGTATTGTAATTCGTCTTGGAATAGCTGATTGGATTAAAGAGAATCTGACGGAAAAGTTTGCCGGCAACCCTTTTACAGTTTTGAAAGAAGAAAAAGTTGGTCCTAAAATTGGTCAAGAACTTAAAACAGATGCTGTTGTAGCTATTATTCTTTCATTGATTGTAATACTAATATATCTTGGATTTAGATTTAAGTTCACATTTGCAGTTGGTGCTGTTGCTGCATTATTCCACGACGTTTTAATTACACTAGGAGTTTTTTCTGTTTTATATGGAGTGATTCCAGGATTAAATTTAGAAATCACCGTGAGCATTGTAGCAGCATTTCTTACATTAGTTGGTTATTCCATTAACGATACAGTAGTTGTATTTGATAGAGTAAGAGAAGATTTGAAAATTCATAAAACCCTTGAGCTTGAACAAAACATGAACAATGCAATTAATAAAACTATGAGCAGAACCATAATTACCGGAGTAACTACTTTAATTACAGTACTTGTAATTATGTTAGTTGGCGGTGAAGTTCTTAAAGGATTTGCATTTGCACTGTTCCTTGGAATACTAACCGGTACCTATTCTTCTATTTTCGTAGCAAGCGCTTTTGTTCTTGAGGTTGCAAAAAGAACAAAACAAAAAGTACAGTTTTAATCTCATAAAAAAACCGGCTCAAGCCGGTTTTTTTATTATACACATTATAATATTTTTAGCAAGACAAAAGTAATATCATCATACTGATCGATTTCACCTCTAAAAGAGTTTAAGCTGCTCATCATTTGATTTCCTATCAATTGAGTTTTCTCAATTTGATGTTCGGACAAAAACAATTTTAGTTTTCCAATTCCAAATAACTCTTCTTGCTCATTCATTAATTCTGTTACACCATCTGAAAAAAAGAAATAAAGGTCGCCCTTTTTAATTTTAATTATAATTTCTTCAAGGGACGATTCAAATATGTCACCTTTATCGAGTCCAATTCCTACTCCTGAAGGCTGATAAAGTTCATAAAGGCTATTATTGAATTTCAATAATGGTGTATGACCGGCTCTGCAATAAATTAATTCCCTTTTTTCTAAATCTATTAATGCTAATGAAATTGTAATAAACCAATTTTTTTCTATTTCATCATACATTTTTGCATTTATTTCACTTAATATTTCTTTCGGAGAGACACGGTCTCTACAGTACAATTTCATCATTGTTTGAAGTTTGGACATATATAACGAAGCACTCAAACCTTTTCCGGAAACATCTCCAATTACAATAAACAATTTTTTTTCAGATAATTTAATCAAATCAAAATAGTCGCCACCAACTTGCATAGCTGGAATCATTTGACCGAATAGCTCAATTCCATTTAATTGTGGAAATTTTTTTGGAATTAAACCTTCTTGGATAATCCTTGCATTTTCCAAATCACGTTCAATTTTCTGCTTATCAGCTTCGCTTTCATAAAGTCTTGCATTTTCTAATGATAATGCTGTTTGACTTGCAGCTGAAATTAATAAATCAAGATCTTTTCCAGAAAATTGTGATCCAGAAAATTTTAAACCAAATAATAACAAACCAATTACTTTTGATTTTATAATCATTGGAACAACGGTATATATTTCTTCCTCCAATAGTACTGCAAATTTGCTTTCAACATTACTCTTAAAATCTTGTTGTTCTAATAATGGTCTTTTACCAAGCATTATCTGGTTTCGGAAATAATTTTGGATTTCACCAGATTCATCAAAGATTTTTAAATTTGTGTTATAAAAACCTTCTTGCCTAACAATACGAAAATGATTTCCATGATGATTATGAAATAACATTAAACCAAATTTTTTCAATTTTAGAGACTTTATATACAATTGCTGAGTTGAATCCATAATGTTTTCAATCCCAACAATACTAGCCACTTCATTACTAAACTTCAATAGACTTTTTTGAAGTAAAAATTGCTCGGGGTAAAATTTTTGTGTTAAAAGATCTTGGAATTTGTCTTTAGTAGACTGGAAAATAACTGCAAAAACAACAAAAATTAATCCAGCAATTATACCTTGATATTCATCACTCAAAACTGAACCAATACTTTGACCAATTACATAGATTAATAAAAAATATAAACCGGCTAATGTTGCTGTAGCTGTTCCGTATACTATTGCATTTTTTATGACAATACTAACATCCATTAAGGAATATCTAAAAATTGAATATCCAAACGCGATAGGTAAAAGTGCTATAAGAATAATTGGAGTGAAGAAAGTTGGATTGTTAAATATTAATCCAACAACAGCACTTGCAATAAAATTAGTATATATAATAGCAGCTATTCCAATAAAATAAGCAATAAGTATTATAAAAATTGGTAACCGTTCTTTTTTAGATTTTAATCGTGTATAGTTAATCCATAATAAAACAAATCCGAAAATAAAGGCAGACAAAATCATAATGCCACCAATCTGGTTCAGAAGAATATATACACTCAAGTTTCCATTTATATACCAAAAAATTATTTTTATTATTAAACCAAGTGTAAATATTAATGCAGCAATAATATATAAAGTCTTAGGGAACCATTTCTTTGATACGTAAATGAATTCTTTTGGAAAAATCGAAAAAAAATGGATAAGCATAAAAGTTATTAAAGTAAATCCAAGAACTGCAATATTATCAACCAACAAATAGAGGAAAGGAATTTTAAATATCGGACTATCAACAACATTACCCCGATAAAGCATGCTAGTTGAACTTAATAAAACGAACATCAAACCAATTTTAAAAAATAATCTTTGAATTCTTCCTTCAGGCTTTGCCATAAATACAATAAATCCAACAACAAGCCAAAAAGTTGCTAATAGATTTATTGCGAGTCCGCTAAAATTAATCAGCTTTTTAACTAATACGGGGGCTTCAAATATTACTTCACCTCTGCGAACAGTATAAGTTGCATAATCTCCTTTTTGAACTTTATCCAATATTTGAGTTGCAATGAAAGTGTTTCTCGTTCTTCTTCCATCAATAGCAATTAATTCATCTCCATCTCTAATACCGGCATTCCAAGTTACACCTTCAACTTTTACTTGTTCTATTAAAATAAAAGTGCTGTCTTTTGTTAAATATTTTTTCTGTGTCCACAAACATTCATCATTTGATTGGGCAGTTATATTAAATATAAAAACATAATTTATTGCACTTATAAATAAAAAGAGTGCAGTTATTGCTACAGCTACTTTCATTTTGTTTTTAGTAAGAAATATTTTTAAACCATTAAACATTATTTAACCTTTAATACAAGACAAGTTATATCATCACTTTGTTCAGTACCCGATGCAAATTTTTCTACACTTTTTTTAATTTCATCAAGTATTTTGCTAGAAGCTTCATTACATAAATTTTGAGATAATTTTTCTAACCTTTCATCGGTAAATTCTTCACCTTTATCATTCATAGCCTCGGTAATTCCATCAGTAAAAAGCACAATTACATCACCTTTTTCCATTACTATTGTATCAGACGCATAAGGTATAGTTGTAGGTAATACTCCTAAGATTATTCCTCCCTTTTTCAATTTATTTAATTTGCACTTTTTAAAAAATAGTGGCGGATTATGTCCGGCATTTACATATGTGAATTCACAAGTTACCCTATTAAAAATTCCCCAAAAAAAGGTAATAAAACTGCCCATACTTGTATTTTCCGAAACTAAATCATTTATCAAATTTGTAGCATCACTTAAAGGAAGATTTTGTTTTATTATTGATTTTAAAAATGCTTGAAGATTTGCCATTAATAATGCTGCTGGTACACCTTTTCCCGAAACGTCAGCAACCGCAACTAAAATTTCATTATCGTTAACTTTTACAATATCGTAATAATCACCGCCAACCATTTTAGCTGAAGAATTATATGCTGAAATCTCTAGATTTGTAAAACTTGGAATCACTTTAGGAAGTAAATTATTTTGAATGTTGCGAGCAGTTTCAAGATCTTTCTCAAGTCGTTGTTTGATTAATGTCTCTTTGAAAAGTCGTGAATTCTCAATCGAAATTATCGCAAGACTACCCACCGAAGAAACAAATTCTATGTCGGATTTGGAATAAGGCAGTTCATTTTTCCTTTTACCAAGAATAATTAAACCTCTTGTATTTCCTTTTACTTGCATCGGAACAATTAAATCTACCCCCAGATCAGCAAATGGTTTTAACTCTCCTTTCAATTCGTTTCTACCAATAGGTGTATAAAAAGAACTCGCATTACATTCCTTCAAACTATTTTTTAAGAATGTTTCATCAAAACGATTTTCTAACAATGAAAAACTATTATCATTACAAATCACAATTGCATATCTTGAAACGAGCATCTGGCCAATCAGAGAGTATACAAGTAGCTTACTAATAGATTCTTCTTGTAATACACCACTAAATTCTTTACTTAAATCGAACAATGAACTAAGCTGGCTGACTTTTGCATCCAGATTTCGATTAACAGTTTTCAGCTTATCAACGATTTGTGAATTTTCTATTGCAGTTGCACCAACATTTAAAATTGTTTTTAAAAACTCTAAATCCTCAGTTTCATATGGTTTCTTTGTAAGCCTTTGCCCAAGAATTAATATACCTTTTAAGCCGTCTGACGAGATAATTTCTTGGCAAATTGGGAAATCATTCTCTACTAAAAAATTTGATAAATGATTATTACCAATAAATTCAGAGCGGAATATAAGCGGAAATTTTTCAAGCGTATTTTTTGAAATCCCTTTTGAAGATGATACTTCTAAAATATTATCTTCATTAAATAACGAAATGATGCCTTTAGATGAATGAAACTTACCAAAGCAAGTAAGCAAAATATTACTTAAAGCAAAATTCAGATCAAGACTAGAGTTAACCAGATTGCTGAAATCAACAAGTGCGGCAAAATTTCTTAATGTTGAATTGTGATCTTGTGTTTGCATCCCTACCGGGTTAAATATTTAACTAGTACGACCTCGTTTTTATTGCCGGATTTAGTAGAGTACTCTACCTCATCCATCAATTTTTTTATCAAATAAATTCCCAAACCACCAACTTTCTTTTGTTTATAATATTCAACAATATCTGGCTCAGGAACATTATTGGGATCGAAGTGAAGACCATCGTCAGTAATTGAGACTAAAAATTTTGTATTATCGAATTTAATATTACAACAGATTTTTCCTTCTGGAGAAAATTTATAGGCGTGTTTAATAATATTTGTACAAGCTTCGTCAACAGCGAGAACTATCTTGCCGGCAGTTTCTTCAGAACAACCGCAGTCATCCGCAGCTTGCTTTATGAAGTCCCTAATCTGAGCTAGATTGTCTGTACTGCTTTTAACGATTAGCTCTTTTTCAAATTTTCGATTTGGATAATTCAAGGTTTACCTTGCTCATTAAACTTGGTTATGGCATCATTTTCTTCTTTGTAAAATTCATAGAGTATAGGGAAACCAAGCAGATCGAAAATGTTATAGACACTCTCTTTCATATTCGAGAATTTAATATCGCCCTGATTTTCCCTCATCGTTTCAACATATGCCATAAACACACCTAAACCAGCGCTGCTGATATACTTTAAATTGTCAAAGTTAACAACTACTTTGAAATTTTTTTCATCAATCAGTTTATTGAAAACACTTTCGAGTTCAGGTGCGGTGTGGGCATCGAGATACCCTTTAACATCAATTACACTTACAGAGCCAATTCCCCGCAAGTTGACATTGAAATCCGCCATTAAATATCTCCATTTATTATTTAATTATTTTTATTCCATTTTAGTAAAACTAATGTTATATCATCATGTTGAGAATGATCTTTAGAAAATAAACTTAATTCTTTCATCAATTCGTTTGAAATATGATTTAGACTTTCTTCACCATTTTTCAGAATAATTTTTTCGAACCTATCGTAACCAAAATCTTCATCGGATGAATTTTTTGCTTCGGGAATTCCATCTGAGTAGATCGCAATAATGTCATTATTTTTCAATTCAATTTGCATTTCTTTTAATGTATTTGCAAATCCTTGTGAATAATCCAATCCAACTCCTATTCCAGAGGGCTGCAACCGAGAAACATTTCCTTCAGAAACGTGAAGAAGAGGTGTGTGCCCAGCTCTTGCAAAATTAAAATAACCATTTGAACAATCTATTACACCATATACTATTGTGACGAAACTTTTTTTATCTAAACTTTCTTTTAATATATCATTTACCTTAATCAATAAGTCTCGAGGATTAATTATTATCCGAGAAAGTGATTCGAAAATTCCCTTGACTTCTGCCATAATAAAAGAAGCAGAAATGCCCTTGCCAGATACATCTGCAACAACAAAACCAAGTTTATTATTTTCCAATCTGAAAAAGTCGTAGTAATCACCGCCAACTTCAAATGCTGGTACAAACAATGCAGATATTTGAATAGTATCAAATTCCGGTAACTTACTCGGTAAAATTTTTCGCTGAATATCTCTCGCAACATCCAGCTCTTTTTCTAGCCTTTCTTTTTCGATTGATTCTGCAATTAATTTTGCATTCTCCAAAGCAACAGCCGCATAGTCTGCAAAAGCTTGAAGTGATTTTTTATCATCTTCATCAAAATAAATATCATGTTGCCTCGCAGTAAATAAATACCCATTAATAAGTCCATGCACTTTAAGTGGAGCTATTGCAACTGAGCGGAAATTATTCATCTCCTTCTTTATTACTAAACTCACTGAATCATAATAAATTGTCTGGACTTTTTCATTTTCTCTATATTCATTAGAAAGGATTATTTTAGACAGCTTTTCAGCGGCAACGTATCCAATGTTATTAACTGAATTTAATTCATACTGGTTCTCTTTAAGTGTTACAAGCCAAGCTGAATTCGAATTACAAACTTTTGTAGTAATAGAAGTAATACTGTCGGCTAATTCTTTAAAATCAAAAACTTGCGTTATAAGTTTAGTTATATCCATCAATGATGTTACTTCTTCGGCTTTTCTATCAAAAGCTTCTGCTGTTGGAAGATGAAAAAGTGTTGTAAAGAAAACCACTGCAAAATAAATTGTTCCGTAAATCATAATTAACTTAAACAATACATCCAATCCCGGAGAAAATGACAAAATAATTTGATGAATAATGTTTGTTTCGCCATAAAGACCAACGTTGAAACCAAACAAAATTGAAAGAATAACGGAAATTAATAATAAGTATACTTTTTGACGTTTTATCAGAAAAGCAATCCATGCAACTCGTATAGAATTGAAGCAGATTAAAATTATACTAACAACAAAAAAAGCATCTCTAGGGTAATCATAATTTGTATCTATTTTTAACAAAAGATTTGAAAAAAATGTAAGTGAAATAAATATGAGCATTGTATTAAAATAAGTAGATGGATTTTTTTTCTGGCGCAGAAAAAATAATTCTCGAAAAACTGATATGACATAAACTAATGTTGCAACAAAAACAAATACAACTAATAAAGTAATAAGAGAATTAAAAAGATTAGAACTTTCGGTAGATGAATTTACTTCTCCAAAAATAGAATCAGATACAGCTATTATAAAAAATATTAATGCCCCAAGGATTCCGGAATTCAAAATCATGGAAAGCGGAGAATCAGATTTGGTACTAAGAAATGGATGCATATAGTAATAAGCAAAAAGAATAGATAGGAACAAAAGAATTTCATTCATGAATGAAAGTATAAAAGTATCATGATCAGGAAATATAATGTTAAATAGAAAAAGCACAATTAAGGCTAGAATGGAGTTCTCTAATCTACGTGCACGAGTTATTTGAATAGTACTATTTAATTCCATTGTGCTTAGAATTATTTTCTTGCTTTGGATTTATTCCTGACTTCTTTTAATTTTTCTATTTTATTTAGATATTCCTTGAAAGCTTTATTCTGAATACTGAGTGAATCCTCAAAAGCAAACTTGAATGCTTTGCCTAATGAATCCATTTTAACTCCAAATTCTTCCCATTTTTTCAAATCAAATTTTGTCAGTAATTCTTCAGTGTATTTTGCAACATCCGATGGATTATTAAAATTAATTACATTAGAAATTTCCTTTGGCTTAATTGGTGGTTCAACAGAAACCATATTTTTTTTCTTTTCACTTAATTCGAATTTTATATTTCTTAGTTTTTCGGCAACCTTATCCAAATTTACTTTAATACTATCTTCTAAACCAAAAGCCGACACAATTGAAGGGATGGGAACAACAACTTTCACTAAGTTAGTATCAAGATGAATAGAGTATTTAAATGGCAGAGTGTGAGAAATTTTTGATTTTGTTTTTGTTATTTCTAGTTTATCGTCTACATTAACTTTTATTTCGTTTAAATTCTTTAGATAATCTTTCTCTTCACTTTTAGTATAATGGCTAAAACTTATCGGGCGTTGAAAAACTGTATCGGGTGTAATAAAAATATAATCTTCTTTAGGTAGAGTTTTTAAATTAGTAGAGTACTTATGAATTTTATTTAAATCAAAATCAATTAGGTTCTTCAAAGCATGGCTGCTTGTTTTCTTACCTATATTTTCTGCAAATAAAATTATTTCAGTCAATAATGATTTTTGAAGAGAAGATAGTTTTGGATTAACTGCAATTGTGTTTTTATCATTTACTAATACTGAAGAATAAATTTCGTTTTTGTAGGAATTTAAAATAGAATCAACTTTTTGATTCTCTTTTTCAGTAAGATTTAGATAATTCTTAAACTGTTCATAACTGCTTTTGTTTTCATGTATATACTTTGGTTGGATTTCATATATCAAATCACCAGAAGTATTATCAGAAACAACAAGAACTTTTTGTTTTTGCTTATCGACTGGGATTTCTTGATAAACTGCAAAATTGAAGACGTCATCTGTTGTAATTTCTGTTGAGGATAGCAGTGGTCTTAAATTTGATGTATAAAGAGAGATTAGACTGTTTTTGCCGGTCTCAAATAATCGACTTATTTCACTTTTATTATATCGAAAAATTAACATTAAAAGGATAGATAAAACTGCTAAAGAAATGAACAGAGTGTTTTTTTTGATATAAATAAACAATTTGGATTTTATTTGCGTCTCATCGCTCATTATGCATTCAATTCTTTTTGATATGGTTCTAAAATTATTTTCAGACTTTCACGAGCTCTAAAAATACGCGACTTGATTGTTCCAACTTCAGTATTGAGGGCATCAGCAATTTCTTTATAACTCAATCCCTCTATATCTCTCATCACAAGTGGCTCCTTCAATTTATCAGGAAGTTTTGATATTGCATTTTGTACTAAATTTGGTATATCAATATTTTCTGAAAATGGTTTACCAGCATATTCCCGATCAGTATCACCAAGAGGAACAAAAATACTTCTTACCCTTTTCTTTCTTAAATAATCTCTGCATTTATTGACTGTAATTCTGTAAAGCCATGTTGTAAACTTCGATTCGAATCGGAATTCTTTTAGCTTATGGTAAACACTGATGAATACATCTTGCGATATATCATCAACAAACTCAGCATCACCAAGTGTAACATAAACTAGATTCCTCACCTTTTCTTTATGCTTAATTACAAGTGTTCTAAAAGTTGTTTCTTCTCCCTTAATAAAATTTCTAATTAAGATAAAATCTTCATCCTTCTCATTATCTAGACCAGATGGATTTTGTATTCCTAATTCTTTTGAAGAATTCATAATTTTAGACGACTTTTTGTTCCTTATGTTCCCAAATAACGGCTAGTACTTAATTTTGAAAATTAATTAAGCTTTATTTTTACTCAAGTATTCAATAACTTGTCTATCAATATAAAGATTTGTCACTTATTATTTTCAAATGTTAATAAATAACCAGCAATAAATTATAAAAAATTTAGTTTGTAATTATTTAAATAAATATAAAGGAGAATTTATGAAGGTCAAAACATCTGAACAATACGGAGCTGTAATTGTTGAACTAAAAGGAAATGTGATGGGCGGACCTGAAGCTCAGGAATTCGGCACATTACTTCATAATTTATTAAATGAAGGCAAAAAAAATGTTGTTGTAGATCTTGCTGGTTGCAAATTTATGAACAGCTCTGGACTCGGAATGCTAATTAGTGGTTATACTACTATTAAAAATGGCGGAGGTTCATTAGTATTAGCAAACGCTACAGAAAAAATTGAAAGTTTATTAATCATAACAAAATTGATTACAATTTTTGAACACTTCAATTCAGTTGATGAAGCAGTAAAAAGTTTCAAATAATCTTTTTTAAGCTCCGCTTCTGCGGAGCTATATCCTACCAATAATTTAATGCTGGAGTTATGATGAATGTAACTATTTTGGTCGGTAGTCAATGGGGTGACGAAGGCAAGGGAAAAATAGTCGACATTTTAAGCGACCGATATGATATAGTAGCAAGATACCAAGGCGGTGCAAATGCTGGTCATACTGTCATCATAGGTGATAAAAAATTCATTCTACATTTAATCCCATCAGGAATTCTTAGAGAAAATATAATATGTGTAATTGGTAATGGAGTGGTAATTGATCCGAAGGCTCTATTGGATGAAATAAAAATTCTTGAAGATTCTGGAATTAATATTAAAGGGAGATTATTAATTAGTCAAAATGCTCACCTAATAATGCCTTATCATAAAATTCTCGATTCTATAAGTGAAAGCGGTTCTTCAAAAATCGGTACTACTGGTAGAGGGATTGGTCCATGCTATATAGATAAGTTTGCTCGAAAAGGAATTAAAATTGTCGATCTACTTGATAAAAATATTTTAGAAGAAAAAATAAAGTGCAATCTTGAAGAAAAAAATAATATCCTTAGTAAAATTTATAATCACGATGAATTAAACGTCCAAGAAATAATCGATGAATATTTAGAATTTGATAAATCGATTGATCAATATATTATTGATGTCCCTTCTTATCTTAATCAAGCTATCTCTGACGAAAAATCGATTCTTTTGGAAGGGGCACAAGGCACTATGCTTGATATCGATCATGGCACATATCCTTTTGTAACTTCTTCGCACCCAACTTCTGGAGGTGCTTGTACTGGAACTGGTATCCCCCCAACAAAAATTACATCAATTATAGGAATTGTTAAAGCATACACTACACGGGTTGGTTTAGGTCCATTTCCAACAGAGTTACTTGGAAATGAGGGAGAAAAGCTCAGAGAAGAAGGTGCTGAATATGGAGCTACTACTGGAAGGCCAAGGCGATGCGGCTGGTTTGATGCTTATCTTTTAAATTATTCAAGACAAATTAATGGAATTGAAAGAGCTGCAATTACAAAATTGGATGTGCTAAGCTACCTTGATGAAATTAAAATTTGTGTTGGCTACGAAATTAATGGCAAAAAGATGAAAACATTCCCGTCAGATTTAAATCAAATGTTCAAAGCAAAGCCAATTTATGAAGCTGTGCCCGGCTGGAAAGAAGATATTTCTCAAGCAAAATATTTTGACGATTTACCAAATGCTGCCCAAGACTATCTATCCTTCATTTCACAAAAAAGCGGATTTGAAATATCTATGATTTCAGTTGGTCCGCGTAGAGATCAGACTATAGAGTTATAATATTTGCAATTATGAAAATTTCGACTATAACTTCAGCATTAAATTTGAAATTGATATTAATTATCATTGGAAGTGCTATAGCGCTTGGAACTCTATTCTATACTCAAAGTATTGTCTCTAAACTACAAGAAAGAGAAAAAGAAATTGTTCAGCTTTATGCCAGCAGTTTAGAATTCGTTGCAAGTTCAGAAAACATAACAAATGATTTCACTTTTATATTCCAGAACATTATCCAAAGAATCGATTTCCCATTAATATTAACTGATGCACAAAACAAATTAACTTCCATCGTTCCAGGAAAAGGATTTAAAAATATTGATATTGGCACTGAAAAAGATCCAAAAAAAATTGAATTGATGTTAAACGAAAAATTAACCGAGCTTTCTGAACAGCATGAGCCAATAGTCGTAAAATCACCCGATGGTATAGTAATTCAAAAAATATTTTATGGAGATTCTGATATAATTTATCAATTAAGGTTTTATCCATATCTTCAAATTATTTTCGCAATAGTGTTTATAATAATTGCATACTTGAGCTTTAATTATATACGGAAAAACGAGCAAAGTAATATTTGGGTTGGTATGTCAAAGGAGACTGCTCATCAGCTTGGAACCCCTATATCGAGTTTGATGGGCTGGGCTGAAATGCTTAAAATGAATTTTAAGAATCCGGATAAGGTAATCAATACTGCTGATGAAATAACAAATGATTTAATTCGTTTAAATAAAATTACGACTAGATTTTCAAAAATTGGTTCAAAGCCAGAACTTATAGATGAATCACCTTATAACGTTATTAATAGGGTTATTAATTATTTTGAAAGAAGATTGCCGCAACTAGGTAAAAATGTTGCTTTGACAATTGAAGGAGATGAATCAACTAAAGCTAAATTAAATGCTGAATTGTTTGAATGGGTAATTGAAAACCTTATAAAGAATTCTCTTGATGCAATTGAACATAAGCAAGGTAAAATTAAATTTTTGATTTCAAGAACTAATAATAACATTGAAATAGAAATTACTGACAATGGTAAAGGGATAGACTACAAAAATTGGAAAGATATTTTTAGACCAGGATTTTCAACAAAACGCAGAGGCTGGGGATTAGGATTAAGTCTTTCTAAAAGAATTATCGCAGATTATCATCAAGGTAAAATATTTGTTAATAATTCAGTTATTGATGAAGGAACTACAATAAAAGTTGTTCTTAAAGCCGTTTAACTTTACCAGAACTAATCGTAAGAAAAACGTCATTTTTTTACAATTCTCTTTTTCTTCGAATGTTTTATAAATCTAAATTTGCATAAATTTGCATACTTTATTTTTAACAGAGTTAATATGACAGACAGAATAAAGCGACCATCTTGGGATGATTACTTTCTTAAAGTTGCTATGTTGGTATCTGAAAGAGCAACATGTCCAAGAATGCACTGCGGATGTGTACTTGTAAAGAACAAGCAAATTTTGTCAACTGGTTATAATGGATCAATTCCGGGCGATGCACATTGCGAAGATGAAGGATGTATGATTGTTGATAATCATTGTATTCGAACTATACATGCAGAAATGAATGCAATATTACAATGTTCTTCTCATGGAATAAGTACATCAGGAGCTATTGCTTATATAACAAACATGCCTTGCACTAATTGTGCAAAAGCATTGATAACAGCTGGGATTAAAGAGGTTGTGATTTTTTCTGATTATCATGATACACTTGCAGAAGAATTTTTTTCAAAAGCTAAAGTGACCATAAAAAGACTTGCAATGCCAAAAAGTGAAATTGATTATGATTTCAATAGCTTTACTTCAATTAAAAAATCTTGATGCAAGGAATCTTTAATATATTTAAAGGAAATGTGTAGACCCATTAAATTGAATTATGCAATTAACAAATGAATATCTTAAGAAATATTTAAAACCAGATAATTTTTTTAATAGAGATCTGAGCTGGTTGGAATTCAATAGACGTGTTCTCGAAGAAGCACTTGATCCTGATTTGCCTTTACTAGATAAAATTAAATTCATTTCGATTTTCTTTTCTAATCTAGATGAATTTTACATGATTCGAGTTTCAGGCTTAAAAGAACAGATTAGAGCCAATATTTTTGATGCTTCGATAGACGGACTTACACCTTACGAACAAATTAAATTGATCGAGAAAAAACTTCAGCCAATGCTAAAACAGATTTATGATTATTGGAATGATGTAATTGTAAGTGAATTGAAAGCTAATAAAATATTCATTTGTGAGCTTTCTCAACTTACAAAAGATGAAAGAGATGGGCTGAATAAATATTTTTTAAAAGAAATTTACCCGGTTCTCACTCCGCTTGCCTTTGATCCAGGAAGACCATTTCCATATATCTCAAATCTCAGTTTAAGTTTCGCAATTCTAGTAAAGAAACCAAGCGGTGAAAAACATTTTGCACGTGTAAAGGTTCCGAGTATCTTGCCTAGACTATTAAAAATTGATCAAATAGCGAAAACTAAAAATGGTGGGCAAAATGGAATTTCTAAATTTATTTGGATTGGTGATTTAATAAGATCCAATTTAAATATTTTGTTTCCAGGTGTGGAAGTAATTGAGGCATACCGATTTAGAATTACACGTGATACTGATTTAGAAATTCAGGAAGATGAAGCTGACGACCTTCTTCAGTTAATCGAAGAAAATATAAAACAAAGAAAATTCGGATCTGTTGTTCGTTTGGAAGTTGAAAAACAAATGCCGGACTATATGATTGATACATTAATTGAAAACCTTGAGATAACACGCGATGATCTTCATGTAATTGATGGAATTTTAGGATTAAGTGATGTTATGACTTTATATGATCTTCCATTACCGCTTTTAAAAGAAAAACCATTCCATGCAGTTATTCCACAAGAATTTGAAGAGGAAGAAAATATTTTTTCTCTTATAAAGAGAAAAGATATATTACTGCACCATCCTTATGATTCCTTTATTCCAGTAATAGATTTTATTAAAGAAGCATCTAGAGATCCGGAAGTTCTTGCGATAAAACAAACATTGTATAGAGTTGGGCTTAATTCTCCCATCGTTAAATATTTAATAGAAGCTGCTGAAAGAAAAAAACAAGTGGCTGTACTTGTTGAATTAAAAGCCCGCTTCGATGAAGAGAATAATATTTATTGGGCAAGAGAACTTGAGAAAGCCGGAGTTCATGTTGTTTATGGACTTGTTGGATTAAAAACTCATGCTAAGATGACCTTGGTTGTTAGAAAAGAATTAGATGGGGTTAAAAGATATGTTCATTTAAGTACCGGTAATTACAATCCAACTACTGCGAGATTATATACTGATATTGGGTTATTTACAGCCAACGATGATGTTTGTGCTGATGTAACAGAAATTTTTAATTATTTAACTGGTTACTCAGAGCAAAAAAGTTATAGACAACTTTGTGTTGCACCTATTAACAAACGCCAGAGATTTCTAGATTTAATTGAGCGAGAAATTAAAAATGTTAAAACTGGAAATTGCGGATATATCATATTCAAACTCAATTCGTTAGTTGATCCATTATTAATTGCAGCTTTATATGAAGCATCAAACCGAGGTGTAAAAATTGATCTTATTGTCCGCGGAATATGTTGTCTAATTCCGCAAGTACCAGGTCTTAGTGAAAACATCAAAGTTATTAGTATAGTTGGAAGATTCTTAGAACACAGTAGAATATACTATTTCGAAAATAATGGCATACCAGAAATTTTCTTAAGTAGTGCTGATATAATGCAAAGGAATCTTGACCGAAGAGTGGAAACTTCATTCCCGATTTTAGATGAAACACACAAAAAATTTATAAAAGAAAAGATATTAGATACTTGCTTATTGGATAATGTTAAATCGAGAATGTTATTACCTAACGGAAATTTTGTGAATAACTCTCCCACTTTTAACCAGCCTAAAATGAATCATCAAGAATTTTTAATGGCTAATGCTACACAACCAATTATTAAAATAAAACCACGCGAAAAAGTATAATACTTATTTAGGAATTCTAAAGGAGATTCCTAAACCACCAAATAAATCCTTTTCACTTTTAAACAATAAAGTCCCTAAAGAAAAATCAATTTGTAAGTTAGAAAGATGCAAATATGTAATTCCGGCATCAAAGTTATGTACTGGTAAAAAAGTCTTATGAAAGCTTCCGTACATTTCTACAAAAAAACCAATTTTTGATGTTAATGATGTTCCAAAAGCCATCGAATAATAATATTCAGTTACATTAATACTGCTATTATTAACTAAACCCAAATTTATTCCAAGAGAAAATTTTTCACTAATTTCTTGTGACAGAGCTAATTTTAAAACTGGTTCTATTCTATCTGGTTTTAGATTTTGATGACCAAAGGGAAGCATTAAATGAAGTATGACGCTTACGTCTGAAAGTATTTTTTCATTTTTTCGTAAATGATATTTGGAACCCACAAAAAATCCTTGCAAGCCATTTGTTAATCTTGATAAGCCTGAACTTGTAGATTTACCATTAAAATATTCCCCACCAAATCTAAATTCGAGTTCATTTGTGATGCCGTATCTAATTAATGTGGATGCAAGAATTAAATTTTCGTTTTCAAATTCAATTTGATCTTCGCTGAATTTTTGTATCTGATAAATAAAACCAGTCTCAATTTGAAATGTATTGTATGGCACAATAACTGCCGATTCAGTTTGATCTGGTCTATCCGTTACAAGTGGAACATGTTCAATTTGACCTAACACTGTTGTTGTGTAAAAGATCAAAAAATATATTGTTCTAATAATTATTTTCATCATAGATTAAAAAAGTCCCCAAATTTGAGCAGCAATTAAACAAATCAATAAACCCATAATTATAGGTAAAATGGTTGAGACAATAGTCCATTTAATGCTTCCAGTTTCTTTGTAAATAGTATAAATAGTTGTTGAGCAAGGATTATGCAAAAGACTAAACAACATTAGATTTATTCCCGTAAGTGTTGTCCATCCTCCAGCTTGTAATACTTGCGCGATATCTGAAACATTATCAAGCTCGAACATAACTCCAGCCCCACTACCTATCCCCATTAGTTGAGCTGAGAGTACTGTTAACATTAAAATTGTTGGAATGACAATTTCATTCGCTGGAATAGCAATTATGTATGCTAAAATAATTACACCATTCAAACCAAAAAACAAAGCATATGGATTTATCCAATCAATAAAATATTGCCCAATGCTTATTTCAGAAATTTGAACATTAGCCACAAGCCAAATTAAAATACCAGCTGGCAAAGCAAATACTACTGCTCTCCAAAGAACAAATAGTGTTCTATCAATTAATGAAGTATACAAAGTTTGTAAAATTCTTGGAGGTCTATATGGCGGTAATTCTAAACTAAATGTGGAGGCTTCACCTTTTAAAATAGTTTTTGTAAGTCCCCAGGATACTACAAGACTAAATAAAATGCCTAACAATGCAATTGAAACAACAGCACCGGCAGAAGCTAATCCACTAAATTCTGAGGGGAATATATTACCAATAAAAATTGTTGCAATTAAAATTTGTGTCGGCCATCTCCCGTTACATAAAGAAAAATTATTTGTTATAATTGCAATCAATCTCTCTCTTGGGCTATCAATTATTCTTGTTGAAATAATTCCAGCAGCATTGCATCCAAATCCCATACTCATAGTTAACGCTTGTTTGCCATGAGCGCCAACTCTTCTATAAATATTATCCATATTAAATGCGACGCGCGGCAAATAACCAAAATCTTCTAGAATAGTAAACATCGGGAAAAAAATAGCCATTGGTGGAAGCATAACACTTACAACCCAAGCAACTGCAAGATATGCGCCATCAATTAGCACTCCAATTAGCCACCATGGAAGACCAATATTACCAGCTCCACTTTTTAAAAATGGATGTATTGTGTCAACCAATAAATCTGAAAGTAATCCAGATGGATAATTTGCGCCAGTTATTGTTAACCAAAATACTATTGCAAGTATTAAAAACATAATGGGAAATCCAGTCCATCTGCTTGTAACTACTTTATCAATAAAACTATCAATATCAAATTTCTTTTTTGTGTTATCTGTTGAAATAACTTTTGAAGCAATGTCTGCTGCATCTTTATAAAGAGATTCAATTATATAATCGTGGAGATTTTCACCTATTTCCCATCTATTGGCATTAGCAGTTTCAATAATGGCTTCGCTACTCTTTATATATTCTTTCACTGAACACCTGAATTTTCAATTTGATAATTCCTGGTAGTTAAAGAGCCTATATCACCAGATATAACTGCGTCAATTACACTTTGATCTCCTTCTAAGAGTCTTAGAGCAATCCATCTCGCATTTGGAATTTCTGGGTAAAGCGTAGTAATTTGGTATACTAATTCATCAACAGCTTTTGACACATATTTTATTTCGCCAGATACTCTATAAGGTTTGCAAATATAATTTCCTACAACAACATCGTAAATGCTCTTTAGTAATTCATTAATTCCTTCACCTTGCCGTGCTGAAGCCGGAATAACTGGCACTCCTAATTTTTTTGATAATAATCTATGATCTATATTAATTTTATGACGCTTAGCTTCATCCATGAGGTTTAAGCAAATAATAACTCGATTTGTGATTTCCATTATTTGTAGTGTAAGATTTAAGTTTCTTTCTAAACGGGTTGCATCCACCACAATAACTGTAACATCAGGTTGTCCAAACAAAATAAAATCGCGCGCAATCTCTTCATCAGTACTTGTTGAAAGGAGTGAATAAGTTCCAGGAAGGTCAACAATTTTGAAATGTTTTTCATTGTATATAAATCCACCTTCAGCTCTGGCAACTGTTTTACCGGGCCAATTACCAGTATGCTGCCTCAATCCAGTAAGACTATTAAATACAGTGCTTTTTCCCGTATTAGGATTACCAGCAAGAGCAATTACGTAATCAAATTCTGACATATCCACGCCAAGTTTTACAAGATTATTCACATTATGCAAAGCTGGGCAATTTGCACAGTTATTTGAATCCATTACTTCCTTTCAATTGTTTGTGTTTGGTTTGACAAAAATTAAATCACTCTGATTTTTTCGTAATGCAATTATAGATCCACGAACTTCAAATGCTTTAGGATCACCACCAAGACTTTGAAGCGTTGCAGTTATTTTTGTGCCGGGAACAATTCCGAAATCAAGCAGTCTTCTACGCTGCTGTCCACGTAATCCATTCGATAATCTTACAACATATGCAACTTCACCGGACTCTAATGATGAAAGGGTAATTAGCTGACTATCATGTTTATATTCTGCAATTAGTATAACACTAATTTGATTAGCTAAAATTGAGTTTAAAACTACTTCAGAACCATCAGCAAATAATTTTATCATTTCGCAATTTGATTCTAAAATATTAATTTGAGTTCCCGGGTGTAGACGTAAATTTGTAAGTTGTTTATAAACTTCTTTTGGTTCATCTTCGATATGAATTATTTGTGCAGATGAGCCAGGTGTTACATCTAGCAGTTTGATTTCATCTCGTTTTGGAAAAACACCTAATTTATTTGGAATTGGATCTCCGTGAGGATCAATCAGCGGATTACCTAATTTGGCAGATAAACGGTTAACATCTAACAAATCATAGTCATGTTCTTTTAATTCCGCTAAACGATGCCATTCACTTTCTTCAATACTTGTATGGTCAGCTAAATATCGTTCCCACAATCTATGAATCCGCACAATTTTAATTGCATAAGTTTTTCCTTCCTCAGTTAAGATAAGTTTAGAGCCGTATATTTTTATCAACTTAAGTTTTTCAAGTTTTGAAACTAGATTTATTGTTTTTCTATATTTAATCGAGAGTGATTCGCTAATGCTATTAATTGTGCATTCTAGTTTATTATACTCACAGTCAAAAAGATGCTTTAGTGCATCCTCCATTTTAATTCTATTATTATTGACCATTAATTTATTAAACCTTGCAAACAAGCCTATTTTCAGAAAAATAATTAAAATCAAGATGGCTAATAATATTATTATGATTATATTTTCAATGCTCACAATTTATTTCCTATCGAGTTATATCAGTTGCACATACATATTTTCAGAAACTTTTTTACTTAATGAAATATTCCTATCATTTATACGAACTACAATTGATTCATCAAAACTAAATTTCTCTTTGACAGTTAAATTGGTATTCAAAATAAGTCCTAAGTTCGTTAAAAAAGAGATCAATTCGCTTTCCCTATCATTTACTCTAACAAAAACATAGTTCCTATTCAACTCAGCATTAGATAACAATAATGTCTTAGGATACTTTGGTAATAATCCATTTTTTTTAGGAATTGGATGACCGTGTGGATCGAAATCCGGAAAATTTAGAAATTTATCAATCTGATCAATTAATGCTTCAGAAGTATGATGCTCTAATTGTTCTGCTTCATCATGAACTTCACTCCATTTCAATTCTAATACTTTCATTAAAAATAATTCCCAAAGTCTATGCCGTCGAATGACATTTAATGCAATTTTTTCTCCTTTGGATGTCAGTTCCATGCCTTTATACTTTTCATAGGTTATCAAACCGATATCAGAAAGTTTTTTAGCCATATCGCTTATTGCAGCATTTGAAACATTTAAATAATTAGCAAGATTTGATGTAGTTGCTGTATCGCTTTCTAAACTTTGATAGTTATAAATCGCCTTTAAGTAATTTTCTTTTGATGTAGTAGACATAAATCAATTTTTTATAAAATTAAGCATGCTTAAATATATTTTCAAGTATATAAAAATAAATTTAATTTAATATAAATGTCAATAGAAAAAATTATTGAGTTGTTAAGTTGAACAAAATTTAGATTAGTGATGTTTAATCATTATTTTGCAAACCCAAATGTGGAGAATTAATGAAAGAAATAAACAGAGAATCAGTTTTAGATGCACTGAAAAATGTAATTGATCCTGATTTGAATAAGGATTTAGTGTCACTTCAAATGATTAAGGATATCTCTCATACGAATGAAGAAATCACTGTTACTGTCGAACTAACAACGCCAGCTTGCCCTTTAAAAGACAAAATTAAACAAGACTGTATTAATTCACTTTGGAATGAATTTCCAATGGTTAAGGAAATTAAAATAAATATGACTTCACGTGTAACTTCAAATAACATTGGAATTAAAAATTCACTCATACCTAACATAAAAAACACTATAGCAGTTGCAAGTGGAAAAGGTGGAGTTGGTAAAAGTACCGTATCGGTAAACATTGCAGTTGCATTAGCAAAAGAAGGAGCTAAAGTTGGTTTAATAGATGCGGATATTTACGGTCCAAGTATTCCAACAATGATAGGACTTATAGAGAAACCAAAAATATTTCAGGATATTGAAACAACAAAAATGGTCCCTCTTGAAAATTTTGGAATTTCAGTAATGTCAATTGGATTTCTAATTAATGAAGATTCACCGGTTATATGGAGAGGTCCTATGGCAAGCGGAGCAATCAAACAATTTATTTCTGATGTTCATTGGAAGGAACTTGATTACTTAATATTCGATTTGCCGCCCGGAACTGGTGACATACAATTAACCTTAGTCCAATCATTACCTTTGAGCGGAGCTGTTATTGTTACAACACCACAAAATGTTTCGATCGTCGATGTAAAAAAAGCATTAAAAATGTTTCAACGTGTTAATGTCCCAATTTTTGGTATCATAGAAAATATGAGTTATTTTATTGCTCCTGATACCGGAAAAAGGTATGATATTTTTGGAAACGGTGGCGGTGAAAAACTTTCAAAAGAATTTGAAGTACCATTTTTAGGATCAATTCCTATTAATCAAAATGTTCGTGAAAGTGGTGATAAAGGAAGTCCGGTTGTGTTTGAATTTCCCGAAATTGAAGAATCAAAAAAAATTATGGAGATTAGTAGAAATTTAGCAGCGCAAATAAGCATTAATAATTTATTATCAAAAACAGCTAATGTTGAAATAATCTTGGAAAGTTAAAAATGAGGAAACAATGAGCAAAGTTCTTTTAGAAAAGGTAGAACAAACTTTAGAAACAATTAGACCATATTTAAAAGCAGATGGTGGCAATGTTGAATTAATTAAGGTATCAGATGAGGGTATTGTTGAAGTAAAACTAACTGGTGCATGTGTTAATTGCCCTATGTCTCAAATGACTCTTCGTGCCGGAATTGAAAGGGCATTAATACGTGAGATACCAGGAATTAGAAGAGTTGAAGCTGTTAATTAGATAAAATTTTTTAGAAGGGGAATTTATGCGTAATAAAGTTGTGGCTGGTAATTGGAAAATGAATAATGACATTAATGAGTCAATAAATTTAATTTCTGCTATCAAAAGAGATATTACTGATAGTTGCACTAATGTAAAAGTAATAATTTGTCCCCCATTCACTTCATTGGATACAGCAAGTACATTACTTAAAAATTCAAATTTATTTTTAGGAGCTCAAAATTTGCACTTTGCTGAAAGTGGAGCATACACTGGCGAAATATCTGCAGAAATGCTAAAAAATGTTGGGTGCGAATATGTAATTATTGGACATTCCGAAAGAAGAACTTTATTCAATGAGTCGGACGAATTAATAAATAAAAAACTTATATCGGCACTAGCAAATAATTTATTTCCTATTTTCTGTATTGGAGAAACTTTAGAACAAAGAGAAAAAGGTATAACATTTAGAGTAATTGAGAATCAAATAAAACTTGGTCTAAAGGATATTGACTCAAAAGAAATAAAAAATTGTATTATTGCTTATGAGCCAGTTTGGGCTATTGGCACTGGAAAGAATGCAACTCCTGAACAAGCTGAAGAAGTCCATTCCTTTTTGAGAGCTACACTTGAAAACTTATATTCTAAATCTATTAGTGATGATATTATTATTCAGTATGGCGGAAGTGTAAAACCAGAAAATGCTAAAGAATTGATGCAAATGCCAAATATTGATGGCGCTTTGGTTGGCGGAGCTTGTTTGAATTCAGATTCTTTTATAAAAATAATTGAAGCTGCAAATAAATATTAAGAAAATAAGCTAATTTCGAGCTTAAATGTAACCGTCCCAAATTGATATGCCCTCCTTTTTTTTGTATATTTAAGGGTTTTATTTGGATATTCACCTCAATATGATAAGAATTTTTAATCGTTCTATTCTAATTTTGCTCTTTTTCAATGTTTTTCTTCTTGGGCAGATAAGAATTACCAACCTTCCTTATAATAAAACAGCAATATCCGACACAGTATCAGAAAGATATCCAAATGCATTGGAACATTCCCTTTCTACTGGTTGGATAATTCAAAATGGAAAAAATGAAATAAAAACTTCTATTCCTTTATTTTTTGAAGGGACCCAGACTTTAACTCTGAGTCGAGAATTTACTCTAACTGAAGACGAAACTGAAAAGTACAATTTTATTCTGAAATTTCTATGTGTAAATAATAGCATTGAGATCACACTTAATAAAAATCTCATTTATAAAAAATCGGGGTCTGATATTCCATTTGAGGTTGAATTGCCAAGTGATATTTTAACGTACAATGATACTAATGTTCTTTCATTAAAAATAATATCGAGAACAGATTCTGATAACACAATACCCGTCAAACAAAAATTCTTGTTCGCAAAATATCCTCCAGGGATTTTGAGAGAAATTTATCTAACTCAAATACCTAAAACTAATATTTCAGATTTTGACATTGAATATACTTTAGATGATAAATTATCATCAGCTAATTCAATCATCAAATTAAATATTTCGGGTGCAAGTTTATTACCAAAAAATGTTCAAGGTAAGGATCAATATTATTGGAATGTAAGGCTGACTCCAAAAAATTTTTCTGGGAATGAAATAAACCAATCACAAAAAACAAATATTGTATATACTGAAAATTTTGGAGAAAGTTTACAATTCTTCTTTGCAAATCCTAAATTATGGTCACCGGATTCTCCAAATATTTATAACGCAACAATTTCTTTAATGGTTGGCAATCAAGTTATACTTAGAAAAGAAAAGGAAATTACATTTCTTAAATTAACTTTTTCTCAAAATAAACTGTTGCTGAACAATTCATTATTTACCTTAAAAGGAACAGCATATTACCCAAAAGAATTTAATTTAAAAGCAAATTCAATTCAAGAACAATTAAGAAAAGATTTAACATTAATAAAACGAACTGGATTTAATACTGTTCGGTTTGCTAAATTATTACCCCATCCTTATGCATTAGATCTATGTAAGAATCTTGGTTTATTTGCTTTAGTTGAAATGCCAATTAATTCTATTCCAGAGGAAATATTAGAGCAAAAATACTTTTTATTGAATGCTGAAAATAAAATGAGAGAAATCACTACTTACTATTCTAAGATTTCTAACAGTTTACTTTTCGGACTTGGTAGTTCATATCTATCAAATTCTGAGACTACTAGTAATTTTTTATCAATTTTGGTTTCTTCAAATAAAAGTAAAAAGTATTTGACTTATGCTTCGTTTCTTGGGATACAAAAATCACCAATTGAAGGAGTTGATTTATATGGAATAGAGATATATTCAAATAATTATGAAAATGTAAATGAAAAAATATCTCAATCTTTAGATGACAAAAATATCTCACGCTATTTCTTTAGTGAAATCAATTATCCAGTCTATTCAACTAATTCAAATGGTTATTTGACAAAAAACTCAGCTGAGGCTCAGGCAAAATATTTTGAAAATTTTATTAATCTTTCAGATAAAAATAAACTGAGTGGTTACTTTTTTGGTTCTATTTTCGATTATATAGGCGAATATGCTTCGTCTTATGCTGGTTATTCTGAATCAAATCTTTATTCTCTTGGCTTTTTAAGGGAAAAACCTAATTTAAATTCAATTGTCTACAAAGTAATATCTGCAAAATTGCAAAGTAAAGGAAAAATTACTATCCCAATTGGTAACAGCAAAGAAGAAAATAAACTTATGTTTATAATTCTTGCTTTAATACTATCAATTTTAATGGCTGTTTTAATTAATATTAAGAAAAAATTCCGTGAAGATTGCACTCGGGCTTTATTTAGACCCTACAATTTTTTTGCAGACATTAGGGATCATAGAATTATTTCCGGAGTGCATACTTTTATTTTAATGCTGATTGAGGCCGGGTCCTATGCTTTACTTTTTTCAGTTCTCTTTTATTATTTACGAACAAATATTTTGGTTGAGAAAATACTCATTTCATTTGGAATAGAAAGTTTTATAAAGATTTTCAGTTATTTAGCATGGAATCCAGAAAAAAGTTTTCTTTACTTATCATTATTCTTTTTATTAAAAATAATATTAATCAGCTCATTTGTAAAGATAACCTCATTCTTTGCTAAAATAAAAATATCCTATTCTAATATTTTCTATGGATTGGTTTGGGCATTTCTTCCATTTACACTACTGCTTCCAGCAGAATTAATTTTGTATAAATTACTTTCTATAACAAGCTTTAATATTTACATAATTTTTGCGCTTTGTATTTTGTTTTTATGGATATTTCAAAGAATTATTAAAAGTATACATGTGATTTTTGATGTAAAAAGTTTGGCTGTTTATTTTTATGGGATATTGATTGTTCTAGGATTTTGCTTTGGAGTATTATTTTATTTTCAAATGACGAATTCAACTATTTATTATCTGACCAATTCATTTAAACAATATAGTCTAATGCAGTTATAGAGGTCACAATTTGTTTTTATCAAAACTAGATTTATTCGGATTTAAGTCTTTTGCAAATAAAACTGGTATTAATTTCAACCGTGGCATCACCGGAATTGTTGGACCCAATGGCTGCGGTAAAACCAATATAGTTGATGCCATTAGATGGGTTTTAGGGGAACAAAAAACCACAACACTTCGCAGCGATAAAATGGAAAATGTCATTTTCAACGGAACTCGAGAACGAAAACCAATGGGAATGTCTGAAGTTACTCTTACCTTAGAAAATGATTTAGGAATTCTTCCAACAGAATATTCTGAAGTTACCATCACAAGAAGAATTTTTCGATCTGGCGAAAGCGAATATTTATTGAATAAAAATATTTGCCGATTGAAAGATATAACCAACCTTTTCATGGATACTGGCATGGGTTCTAATGCTTATTCAGTGATAGAATTGAAAATGGTTGAAACTATACTAAGCAGCAGAACTGAAGAAAGACGAAAACTATTTGAGGAAGCTGCTGGTGTAAATAAATATAAATTGAGAAGAAGGCTTTCATTAAAAAAACTTGATGATGTTAAAGCTGATCTTACAAGGGTCAACGATATTGTATCGGAGGTAGAAAAAACAGTCAGATCGCTTGAAAGACAAGCAAAGCGTGCCGATCAATACAATCAGATACAATTGGTTTTACGCGACAAAGAGATTGACCTTGCTGAAAGAGAATATGCACTTTTCCATCAGAAAAAAAATACTCTAAAAGGTGAAATTTCGGAACTAACTAATAAGAAAAATGAAATTGATTTTGAAATTAGAAAAATTGAAAATGAATTAATTATTTATAGAACTCAAATCAATTCTATTGAAAGCGAACTCAATGATAAACGAAGTGAAATTTCTGAAAACACAAACTTGTTACATCAACTACAAAAAGAAATTTCCGTTTCAGAAGAAAGACTAAGTTCATTGCTTTCTAATCATAACCGACTTGAAGCTGAAATTGAAGAACTAAAAAAGCAGTTTGAGAATACTACAAATAAAATTTCATGTGGTGAAAATGAATTGGTGCAATTAAATGAAAAATTGCAAGCTATTAGTTTATTGTACACTGACAATGAAAAAATAATTTCCGAACTTCGTGAAGATTTGGAAGGTAAACGAATATTAATAAAACAGATTAATGACAAAAAATTTAATTTACTTAAAACTATTGCCGAAAAAGAAAATATTATTTCCTCCTATAACGTTGAATTAGCTAATTATACTTTAGTTAATGACAAACTGAATAAAAAAATTCAGGATACAACTAATATAATTGCCAAAACAGTTGGATTTATTGAAGAACTTAACAATGAGAAATATGATTCTGAAAAGAAGTTAAATGATACTGGACTTCAAATTACATTACGAGAAAAAGAAAAGTCCGAGCTTGAAACTATCTTAAATAAACATAAAGAAAAAGAAATTGAAGAAAGAGCTCTGCTTTCAAGTTTGAGAGAGAAAATAGAATTTCTTCAAACTGTTATTTCCAATCTCGAAGGTATTTCAAAAGGGTCAAAAATACTTCTTGAGAATAATGATTGGAGCAAAAAAGAAAAAAACATTTTTGCTTACGTAGGCAACACACAAGAAAAATATCGATTCGCTCTAGAAGCAGCATTAAAATCTGTATTGAATAATCTGTTAGTTGAAAGCCTTACAGAGCTTCAAAATGCAATTACCTATTTAAAAAATAACGATTTGGGTAAAGCTTCATTTTATCTTTTAAAGACTGTTGATAATAAGAAGAATTCATTTTTCGATAAATTGTTCAATTATAGTTCAAGAAGAAATTTCAAGAAAATTGAAAAAGAAAAACCCTTTCTTGGATGGGCTGTTAAGTTTGTTGAAACGGAAAAAACTTGGTCGCCCTACTTTGAACAAGTCTTAAGTAGAATTGGAATAGTTTCTGATTTTCAATCAGCTATTGAATTAAATAAAAAATTCCCTGGTTTTAGTTTTGTTACTTTGGAAGGCGATATAATGCAAAGTAATGGAATAATTGAAGCTGGATCACTACCAAAACAAGATGAAACATTATTTGGAAGAAAACAATTATTGGAAAACCTCATAAAGGATTTTCCGCAGCATGAAGCAACCTTAGAAAAACTTAAGTCGGAAATAAAGCATACTGAACATAAATTAGCTTCAATAGACTTAAAAAACTTAACTGATCAAGAAAAATTAATAGCTAGCGATATTTCCAATATAGATAAACAGATTTCGCAGCTTGAGTTCGAACGTAAAAAGGCAGATGAAGAAATTATACTCTCTCAAAAAGAAATTCATGAGAATGTTGAAAAAACTTCACTCATTGAAAATCAGCTTATTGAGCACAACAAAATTCTTGATAATTTTATTGCGCAAAGGGAAGATATTGATAATGATATTTCTAACAAAGAATCTGAATTTCATTCGTCAGAAATAGAATTCAACCGAATTAACGAAGAGCAAAACTTAAGACGTGTTGATCAGGAAAGGATTAAAGGAAGTATTAACAATACTAAAGATTTAATTGCTCGTTATAAAAGCGATTGTTTTGTAATAAATAATTCCATTGAAAAACGATCCAATGAATTAACTTCAAATGAAGTTGAAACTAATTCTTTAAATGAAAGTATTTCTAAGAAATCTTTTACTTTAGAAGAGATAGACTCATCTCGAAGAATACTAATAGATGAAGAAACCCAGATTGATGAAAAGCTTAAAGCAATTAAGAAAGAAGCTGCACAATTTGAAACACAATTAAATGAACTCCGTTCGAATCGCCAAGATGTTTCGGATAATATTCATTCACTTGATATTAAGGACAATGAATTCAATTACAAGATTGAAAATATATTACAACATATAAACGAGAATTATTCTATTGATTTATCATTAAAGCAATATGATGATCTTGATAACTTTAATTTTGAAACCACATCAAAAGAAGTACATTCATTAAAAGAAAGATTAAAAAATATTGGACCGGTAAATTTACTTGCTTATTCAGAATACGATGAAGAAAAAACTCGTTTAGATTTTCTGCTTAAACAACGAGATGATTTAATTGAATCTGAACGTGATCTAATAAAAACGATTAATGAAATAAATGAAACCGCTCAACGGCTTTTTCTAGAAACCTTTGAACAAATTAGACAAAATTTCATAACTATTTTTCAAACATTATTCAATCCAGGTGATGAAGCAGATTTAATACTTGAAGAAAATGTTGACCCATTAGAGGCAAAAATCGAAATTACTGCTAAACCTAAAGGAAAACGCCCTACTTCAATAGAACTCCTTTCTGGAGGAGAAAAAACACTTACGGCTACTGCTCTATTATTTGCTATCTATTTAGTTAAGCCAAGTCCATTTTGTATTCTAGACGAAGTTGATGCACCCCTCGATGATGCCAATATTGATCGATTTACAAAACTTCTTAAAGAATTCAGTAATAGAACTCAATTCATTATTGTAACACATAACAAACGAACAATGGAATCCGCAGAAACAATGTATGGCATAACAATGCAAGAAGAAGGAATTTCAAAACTCGTTGGTGTTCGGTTTGAAGAAATACCCGATGATCCTGAAGTAGGTATTAATTAAAATGTCGAATAAGAGCTTTAAGATATTTGTCGATTTTGATGGAACTATTACAACTCGCGATGTCGGCGAAGCAATGTTTCTTGAATTTGGAGATCCAGATAAAGCTATTGAAATAGTTAATGATTGGATAAATGAAAAAATTAATGCTTCAACATCTTGGGAATTATTATGCAATACTATAAAAGATTTTAATGAGCAGAAATTTTCAATATTTCTAAACACTATTAAACTTGATTCCGGTTTTAAAGATTTTGTAAATTTTTGCAACATCAATAACTTCGAAATAAATATTCTTAGTGATGGTTTAGATTATTACATAAAGAAAATTCTCAATAAAGAAAATTTTAATCATCTTAATGCTTATACTAACAAGCTTACATTTACTGATGAAAAAAAATTAATCCCTAATTTCCCATATACAGATGAAGAATGTACTAAATGCGCAAATTGTAAAAGAAATCATATATTAAATCACAGCTCAGAAGAAGATTTTAGCGTCTATATTGGAGACGGATGGTCAGATACTTGTCCGGCTCAGTATTGTGATTTTGTTTTTGCAAAAAATTCCCTTCTTAAATTTTGTGAGAAAAATAGGGTTACGTTTTTCCCCTTTTCAGATTTTCATGACGTGATAAAAAAACTTGATCAGCTAAAAGAAAAAAAACGGCTTAAAAAAAGACATCAAGCATTACTGAAAAGAAAAGAAGTTTTTGCACAAGGTTAATATGAAAAACATTGTAAATGATATTTTTAAATTTAGAAGTTACACGCCAATCCCTTTCATGTTACTCATGATAATATTTCAAGAAGCAACTTTAACTAGTCTCTTTGTTGGATTTGTAATTATAGCAATCGGAGAATTTTTTAGATTGTGGGGTGTAAGTTATGCTGGAAGCGAAACAAGGACAACTGGCGGTGGTGTTGGGGCCACTTACTTAGTTGTTTCTGGTGCATTCGCGCATGTTAGAAATCCGCTGTATTTCGGCAACATGTTAATTTATACGGGTATTGGGGTTATGTCCTTGGCTTGGTATCCTTACTTAATGCTTATAGCACTCGTATTTTTTTATTTTCAATATCATGTCATTATACGAGAGGAAGAAAATTTCTTATTGAAAAAATATGGCGACGCATATCAAGATTATATGAACAATGTTCCTCGATGGATTCCTACAACAACGCATTACGAAAATCCAGGTTTAGAACAACCCCCATATAATTTCAAAGCTGGTATTAAATCAGAAAAGCGAACTTTACAAGCTATTTCTTTAGCTATTATTATACTTATTATACTTTATCTGGTTATTAATTGAACAAAAAACTTTTAATAATTGCCGGCGAAGCATCGGGTGATATGCACGGCGCAAGTTTAATAGAAGAATTAAAAACTCTTGATAATCAAATTCTATTTTATGGAATCGGTGGAGATAGAATGATTTCGGTTGGGCTAAATTCACTCTATCATATTAAAAAAATGGCGTTCTTAGGATTTGTTGAAGTAATAAGACATTTGCCGTTCATTAAAATGGTACAGAGGGATCTACTTCAATTAGTTGAAAGAGAAAATATTTCTACTGTAGTTTTGATTGATTATCCTGGTTTTAATTTGGACATCGCAAAAAAATTAAAAAAATTGGGTTTAAAAATATTCTACTACATTTCTCCACAAGTATGGGCTTGGGGAAAAGGAAGAGTGAAGAAAATAAAATCACTTGTTGATAAGATGATAGTTGTTTTCCCATTTGAAAAAGAGTTTTACAATAATCATAATATTGAAGTTGAATATGTGGGGCATCCTTTAATTGAACAGATTAGTAATTATTGTTTTTTATCAAAAGAAGAACTTTTTAATAAATATTCTTTGGACTCTGATAAAGAGATTATACTATTAATGCCCGGAAGTAGGAAACATGAAATAAAAAAAATTTTCCCGTATTCAATTATAGCTGCTGAAAAATTAACCAAAGAATTTAATGTTCAAATTGTTGTTGCTTGCGCAGAGAATATCGACGAAAAAATATTTTCAACACTTTATTCTTCTACTAATTTTAAAGTGATTAAAGGTAATAGATACGACTTATTCAAGCATTCGTTTTTTGGGATTATTAAATCTGGAACATCAACCTTGGAAGCTGGTATTTTTCAGCTCCCCTTTGTTGTTGTTTATTCAAGCAATTGGTTAACCTACATACTAGGTAAATTACTAGTCGATATAAAGAATATTGCAATGGCAAATATTTTATTAGAAGAAACAGTGGTGCCAGAACTTATTCAGAGTGATATAAATGCGGAGAACATTTATTCAACTTGTAAAAGCATTTTAAAAAATCCATCAAAAATTGAATCAATAAAACAAAACCTCGGATTGATCAAAAATAAATTAGGTGAATTTGGTGCTTCAAAAAGAGCAGCTCAATTAATTTATACTCAATTAAATGAAGCTTAGCAATACTCAAAAAAAATTATTACGATTTATCGGATTAAAAATTTCAGCAGTTGCTGTTAATTTTCTTTTATGGACCTTAAGAATAAAAATAATTAACAACTCGTTCGTGAATGAATTACGAATTGCTGGGAAAAATTATATTACTGCTTTTTGGCATGGATCAATGTTTATAGGTTGGTACCTAAATAAAAATTCAAATTGTTCTGCTCTAATAAGCAAAAGCAGTGATGGTGATGTTCTTGCACATTTATTAAAAAGTTGGAATTATAATGTTTTGCGTGGTTCAAGCCATGTTGGCGGCAAAGAAGCGCTTGAAGAATTGATTTCATTGTTGAGACATAATTATTCGATTTCAATTACACCGGATGGACCAACTGGTCCAATCTATAAAATGAAAGCTGGAGCTGTTGTTGCTTCAAAAAAAACTCAAGTTCCCTTGTTTCTTGTTGGAATTCATTGCAATAAAAAAATTGTACTTAAAAGCTGGGATAAATTTGAAGTACCAAAACCATTTAGCAAGATTTCAGTTTTGTATTCTGATCCAATAATGGTTGATACAAATTTAGATTACGACGAAACATCGAAGATTATAGCAACTTGTGAGGAAAAACTAAATCAATTACAATCTGATGCAGCAAAAATTTATTAAAATATTTAGGGTACTGCTTTCGCCATTAACTTTTTTTTATGCAATTATTATTAAATGGCGAAATAGCCTATTCGATCATCGATTTTTTAGAATTACTAAAGTAAATGCATATGTAATTTCTGTTGGTAATTTGACCGTGGGTGGTTCAGGTAAAACCCCGGCTGTAATTTTTATTGCTAAAATTCTTAAGTCTTTCAATAAAAGTGTTGGAATTCTTAGCCGAGGCTATAGTAGGATTTCAAGAGGATATTTATTTGTTTCCGATGGCAGACAAGTAAAAGTGACAGTCGATGAAAGCAGCGATGAAATGTTCTTTGTGTCGACTGAAACAAATTATCCAACAGCTGTATCAGAAAGAAGAGTTGAGGGAGCTAGAAAATTAATTAAGCAATCTGGTGCTAAAATAATATTACTTGATGATGCATTTCAGCATAGGTGGATTCATAGAGATTTTGACATCGTAATGATTGAACAAAAATTTCTAAACAAAGTTGGCAGTATTGAACAAAAATTGCTTCCACTTGGTTCAATGCGAGAACCATTTGAATCTTTGAATCGTGCTGATGCTGTAATTATTAATCGAAAATTTTCTGACAAAACAGAAATTCCAGAAAAACTTGCATACTATTTTGAAGGTAAAACCGTTTTTACTGGCTTTTATGAATCAACCGGAATCTTTGATGTCAAAACCGCTCATAAATTTTCTGTTGAGGAATTTCGAGGGCAGAAAAGTCTTGTTGTGTGCGGAATCGCTCGACCTTATTCATTCTTAAATGTTTTAGAAAAAAATAATATTGATATCAAAAACAAAATGATTTTGCCAGATCATAAAAAATATTCACTTAATGAGATTCAGACTATTAGAAAGAAATTTTATGATTCTAATGCAAACTCAGTTTTAACAACTCAAAAAGATGCAGTTAAATTGATAAAATTTTCTAAAGATCTAGACGATATTGATATTTTTTATTTAAAAATTGAATTAAAGATTGACAATACCGACTTATTTGAAAAATTTTTACTAAATAAAATAAAAACTAATTGAGTAAACAAAAATCTATTTGGAGGTCATGAAATGGCTAAAAGTAAATCTGTAAAGTATGTTTATTATTTCGGCGGAAAAAAAGCCGAAGGTAAAGCTGATATGAAAGAACTTCTTGGCGGTAAAGGAGCAAATCTTGCTGAAATGGTCAACATTGGTTTACCAGTTCCAGCTGGTTTTACCATAACAACTGAAGTATGTACAGCTTATTATAAGAACAAGAAAAAATACCCTAAAGAATTAGAAAAACAAGTTAAAGCTGCTTTAGCAAAAGTTGAAAAAGAAATGGGTTCAAAATTTGGCGATACTAAAAATCCATTATTGGTCTCGGTAAGATCAGGTGCTCGTGCATCAATGCCTGGGATGATGGAAACCATTCTTAATGTAGGTTTAAATAGCCAAACCAGAGAAGCATTAATAGCTAAGACTGGAAACCCAAGATTTGTTTATGATTCACACAGAAGATTGATTCAGATGTATTCAGATGTTGTAATGGAAAAAGCTGCTGGTATTGAGCCAGCAGAAGGTAAAGGTGTTAGAGCACAACTCGAAAAAGAATTAGAAAAAATGAAAGAAGCTCGTGGTGTTCATGCTGATACTGATCTTACAGCGGATGATTTAAAAGAATTAATTGAAATTTATAAAGCGAAAGTTAATGAGGTATTAGGAAAACCATTTCCAGAGAATGCATTGGAACAACTTTGGGGTGCTGTTGCTGCAGTATTTCAAAGCTGGATGGGTAAACGTGCAATTTCATACAGAAGATTTGAAGGAATTCCTGATGGCTGGGGCACAGCTGTAAATGTACAGTCAATGGTATTTGGAAATATGGGCGATACTTCTGCAACCGGAGTTGCATTCACGCGAAATCCAGCGACCGGCGAAAATTATTTTTATGGTGAGTGGCTTGCGAATGCTCAAGGTGAAGATGTTGTTGCTGGTACTAGAACACCAAATCCAATTAATGAAGTTGGAAAGAATGAACATACTGCTCATCTTTCTTCTCTTGAAACTGCGATGCCTAATACATACACTGATCTTCACAAAATTCAAAAATCGTTAGAAAAACATTATCACGATATGCTTGATATTGAATTCACAATTCAAGAAGGCAGATTATACATGTTACAGTGCCGTGTTGGAAAAAGAAACGGACCGGCAGCAGTCAAAATGGCTCTTGATATGTTTAAAGAAAAATTGATCACAATAGAAGAAGCAATTATGCGTGTTCAACCAGCCCAACTTGATGAATTGCTTCATCCAATTATCGATCCCGCTGCTGAAAGTGCTGTAAAACCGATTGCAAAAGGATTACCAGCTGGACCAGGTGGTGCAACTGGTCAAGCAGTATTTTCTGCTGCTGAAGCTGTTGCTTGGGCAAAAGAAGGTAAGAAAGTTATTTTAATTAGAGAAGAAACTAATCCTGAAGATATTGAAGGAATGCGTGCTGCTCAAGCTATTTTAACGGCTAGAGGAGGAATGACTTCTCATGCAGCATTAGTTGCTCGTGGCTGGGGTAAATGCTGTATTGTTGGTGCTGGATCAATAAAAATCAATTACCAAGCAAGATCTTTTTCAGTAAACGGTGTAACTATCAATAAAGGTGATTGGTTAACACTAAATGGTTCTAAAGGAACAGTATATTTTGGTGAACTACCAATGAAAAAAGCTGCGGAAGAGAATCTAGACTTTGTTGAGTTTATGAAATTATGTGATAAAGTAAGAAAACTAAAAGTAAGAACTAATGCAGACACTCCAGAAGATGCAGCAAAAGCTCGTGCTTTTGGAGCAGAAGGAATTGGACTATTTAGAACCGAACATATGTTTTACGGTAAAAATTCTGAAGAACCTTTGTTCAAATTACGTAAGATGATTCATTCAAATACTGAACAAGAAAGGGTAAGCGCACTAAACGAATTATTTCCATACGTTAAGAACGATGTAAAAGGAACTCTTGAAGCAATGGATGGATATCCAGTAACATTTAGAACATTAGATCCACCGCTTCATGAATTTGTTCCAACAAGTAAAGAGGAACGAGAAAAGCTTGCAAGAAGCTTAGGAATTTCTATTGATGAATTAAACAAGCGTGCAGATTCATTACATGAGAATAACCCAATGATGGGGCATCGTGGAGTACGCCTCGGAATAACTTATCCGGAAATAACTGAAATGCAAGTTCGAGCAATTTTTGAAGCTACGGCTGAATTATTAAAAGAAAATAAAAAACCGTTCCCTGAAATAATGATTCCGGTTACTTGTCATGTCAATGAAATTAGTCATCAGTTTATAATTGTAAACAAAGTTCATGATGAAGTTGCGGCTAAATTTAGTCTAAAGAAAATTCCGCATCTAACCGGAACAATGATTGAAATCCCAAGAGCAGCATTAACAGCAGATAAAATTGCTGAAGTCGCTCAATTCTTTTCATTCGGAACAAATGACTTAACACAAATGGGATTTGGTTTTTCACGCGATGACATTGGAGGATTCTTACCAGAATATTTGGAAAAAAATATACTTCCAGAAGATCCATTCCAATCAATTGATCAAGATTCAATCGGAAAGCTAATGGAAATTGCAGTTGAAGGCGGAAGAATGACAAGACCAAACTTAAAAGTTGGTATATGTGGCGAACATGGTGGAGAACCAAAATCAGTAGAATTCTGTCACAAAATAGGATTGGATTACGTTAGTTGTTCACCTTTCCGAGTTCCAATTGCCCGATTAGCCGCTGCCCGTGCAGTTGTTAAAGAAATGAAAAAAGTAAAAACAGTTTCAAGAAAACCAGTTAAAAAAGCAGCTAAGAAAAAATCTAAATAGTAAATACAAATTGTCTTCCCGTAATTCGGGAGGACAAAGCATTCTATTAGTGAATATAGATTTTCATTTATAATAGAATGATTGAATAAAACAAGGAGACTAAATGAAGTTATCAGATTTTAAGTACAATCTGCCAAAAACGGCAATTGCAAAACACCCCGTCTCTCCTCGCGATAAAGCGAAGCTAATGGTGCTCAATAGAGCTACCGGTGAAATTGAACATAAATTTTTTAAGAATGTAGTTGATTACATGACCAAAGGTGATGTGATAGTTGTAAATAAGACTAAAGTAATGCAAGCACGTCTCTTCGGTAAAAAAGAACGTACTAATGCTAAGATTGAAGTATTTGTTTTAAGAGAATTAAATAAAGAAGAAAACATTTGGGATGTTATAGTAGATCCGGCAAGAAAAGTAAGAATTGGTAATAGAATTTATTTCAATGATAATCTTTGGTGTGAAGTAATTGATAACACAACCTCTCGCGGAAGAACTGTCCGCTTCAACGAGGATGCTGGAGATATTTTCAAGGCAATTGAAAAGATTGGTCATACCCCACTACCGCCATATATTAAAAGGGATACATCACCAGAAGATAAAAATAATTATCAAACAATTTTCGCTGAAGAAGATGGTTCTGTTGCTGCACCAACAGCTGGTCTCCATTTTACTCCTCAATTAGTTAAGAAAATTGAAAAAAAAGGAATTAGAATTGTACCAGTAATTTTGCATATCGGTTTAGGCACTTTCCGCCCAGTTGAAGTTGAAGATCTTACCAAGCATAAGATGGATTCAGAATATTTTGAAATACCTGAAGAAACTTCCAAAATTATAAATAAAGCATTATCAGAAAAGAAAAATATTTTTGTAGTTGGTACTAGTACATGCAGAGCACTAGAAAGTAGTGTTACTGCAGATGGTTTTTCAAAACCTAATTTTGGCTGGACCGACAAATTTATTTTTCCACAATACGATTTTAAGATAACAAAGAAATTAATTACCAATTTCCATCAACCTGAATCAACTTTACTTATGCTTTCTGCAGCATTTGCCGAATATGATTTTATTATGAAAGCATATAAAAAAGCAATGAAAGAAGGTTATCGCTTCCTAAGTTATGGCGATGCAATGTTAGTTGTTTAATGAAAGTATATGCAATAATACCATCCGGCGGAACTGGAAGTAGGATTAAAAATCCTATTCCCAAGCAGTATATTAAAGTTAATGATAAAGAAATTATTTCCTATTCATTAGATGTTTTTCAAAAATGTGATTTGATAGATGAAATTATTGTTCCAGTACAAAATGAATATTTACACTTTTTGCAAGAAATCAAAAAGAGATACAGTTTCACTAAAATTTCAAAAATAATAGAAGGCGGTAGTGAAAGACAGTTTTCTGTATTCAATGCGCTGAAAACTATTAATGCATCTGATGATGATATAATCATTGTTCATGATGCAGTTAGACCATTACTTTCAATTGAGATACTTACTAATTCAATTGCTGAAGCAATCAAGAAAGGCGCAGTTATTGTTGCTATAAAAGCAAATGACACTTTGATAAAATTTTCTTCTCACAATTTAGACTATATAAACAGAGATGAAATTTTTTATGTTCAAACTCCACAAGTATTCAATTACAAAATCTTGATTGATTCAATGCTGAAGGCAGAACAAATAAATTTTGTTGGCACTGATGAATCTATGTTAGTTAAAAATGCTGGATATAAGTTAAGTATTGTGGAAGGATCATTAGCTAACTTTAAGATTACAACAAACTATGATCTCGAATTATTCAAAAAACTTGTAGATAAATTGAATTAAAAGTACTTTTGGATTGTTTAATTAGTACAATTTGTATAATTTGTTCAAAAAACTGGAAGAAAAATGTTAAATCTTCTATTTGTAGTAATTGCTTCTTATTTAGTTGGCTCTATACCATCTAGTATTATTGTAAGTAAATTAGTAAGAGGAATAGATATTAGAGAACACGGCAGCGGTAATGCCGGCGGTTCAAATGTATTTCGAGTTTTAGGTTGGAAGTGGGGTATCACTGTAATTCTTCTTGATGCTCTGAAAGGTGCATTGGCAGTGGTAATCGTTGCACGTTTGTATTTGGATAACTTCCCCTTCACTAATCTCACTCCATTTGATGATTTTACTTTAGTTCAAATTATTTGTGGAATCTCTGCAGTTATAGGACATATCTGGACAGTTTTTGCGGGCTTTAGAGGAGGTAAAGGAATTGCAACTGCACTTGGATTTTTAATTACCCTAATTACAATTGATATGCTCCTTGCCTTATTAGTATTTTCAGTAACGGTAACATTTTCTAGATATATTTCTCTTGGCTCTCTAATGGCTGCTGTATCAGTTCCGGTTATTTTATTTATCCGAGAAAATCTTTTTGGTGTTGAAATTCCTGGATATCAGACTATTTTACCATTCGTAATTGGATTAGCTGTTTTAGTAATTTATACTCATCGTAAGAATATTGATCGACTTATCAAAGGAAATGAAAGCAAGATATCATTCATAAAAAAGAAATAGCAATATGAGGATATCTGTCCTAGGTGCCGGTGGATGGGGAACTACTTTAGCGATTTTACTCTATCACAATGGCCATGATATAACTTTATGGGAATACAAAAAGAGCTATGCTAAAGCTCTTTTTAAAAATCGAGAAAATAAAGTATACCTTCCCAACGTTAAAATTCCTAAAGAAATAACTATTACACATTCACTTCAAGAAAGCTGTACTGATAAACATATGATAGTATTGGCGGTCCCTTCGCAATTTATTCGTGACATTTTGAAATATGTTAAACGATATGATTACCTTGATACTACTTTTGTTAGTGTAGCAAAAGGAATAGAGAAAAACACAATCCTCACTGTCTCACAAATTATTCAAGATGAAATCAAAAATATCTCACCTTCACAAATTGGTGTTTTATCTGGTCCAAGTCATGCAGAGGAAGTATCTCGAAAAGTCCCCACTGCAATTGTCGCTGCATCTACAGATGAATTTACAGCAAAACAAATTCAGTCTGCATTCATAACTTCTTACTTCCGCGTTTATTATTCAACTGATTTACTCGGTGTTGAATATGGAGGTGCATTAAAAAATGTAATCGCAATTGGAGCCGGAATAATTGATGGTGCAAAATTTGGTGATAATACAAAAGCCGCAATCATGACACGAGGAATTGTAGAAATATCTAGACTTGGGATTGCATTAGGGGCAAAGCCTGAAACTTTCTCCGGTTTGTCTGGAATGGGAGATCTGATTGTAACTTGTATGAGCAAACATAGTAGAAATAGATTTGTTGGCGAGCAAATTGGAAAAGGTAGAAAGTTAAAGGATATTTTGAATTCAATGGAAATGGTTGCAGAAGGAGTGGAAACAAGCCGGTCTGTTTATCAGCTTGGACAAAAATATAAAATTCAAATGCCGATTTGTAATGCAGTATATAAAATACTATTTGAGGAAAGAGATCCCATCAAGGTTACTTACGAATTAATGACTCGTGAAATGAAGCCTGAAGATTAATTCAACTACTTCACTTCTTAATTTTTCTTTATATTTTAATATAACTTATCATTTACTTTATGACGGATAATCTTTCAAAGTCTGTTCAGTATTTAAAATCGGTTGGGCCTAAAAGAGCTGAATCTTTCGCTCAAATAGGAATTAATACTATTGAAGATTTATTGTACTACTTCCCAACAAAATATTTAGATAGAACAACAATATTAAATACAGTAAAAGTCTACCAATTAATTCGTAATGGTTATGATGGAGAAGTGACTATCATAGGAGAAGTTGTTTCAAAACAATTTATTAGATATGGTAAAAAACAACTTCTTAAAGTAAAGTTTAAAGATAAATCTGGATTTTTTGAATGTATTTGGTTTCAAGGGATAAAGTTTTTCAAAGATATTTTTAATACCGGTGAGATATATGCTATATCTTCAAAACCAGTTATAACAAAATATGAACATTTGCAATTTGCACATCCAGATTTTGACAAACTTGCAGAAATAGAATCCAAGGAGTTTATAAACACCGGTAAAATTATTCCTTTTTATCGACTGCCAAAAGAACTGCGATTAACAAACATCGGAGATTTCAGTCTAAGAAAAATAATTCATCAGGCAGTTGATAACTTTTCAGATGAGTTAAATGAAACTCTTCCAGAATTCCTAATTAAAGAAAAGAATCTGCTTGATATTAAAACGACAATCCAGAACTTGCATTTTCCACAGAATCATGATTTACTACATAACGCTCAACACCGAATGAAATACGAAGAGTTATTCTATGTTGAATGTTTAGTTGCCCTTAGGAAGACGCTAGTAAAAAATGAGAATAGAAATCATTACTATCAAACTCCATCAGTATTTTTAAAAGAGTTTTTAAATTCATTGCCGTATCAATTGACAAAATCCCAAGTAAATGTATTAAGCGAAATTCGTAAAGATTTAGAAAGTGATAAACCAATGCACCGGCTTTTACAAGGTGATGTCGGCAGCGGAAAAACTATTGTTGCATTAATAACAATGCTCATTGTTGTTAGTAGTGGGTATCAATCAGTATTAATGGTGCCAACTGAAATATTAGCTGATCAGCACTTTAAAAATTTTGCAATTCTATTACAAAAATTTAGCATTCATATTGCATTACTTATTGGAGGTCAGAAAAAATCTTTAAAAGATCAAAATTTATCTGATATAAAAAGTGGAAAAGCTCAAATAATAATTGGCACTCATGCCTTGATTGAAGAAAACGTTGAATATAAAAATTTAGGACTGATTATTATAGATGAGCAGCATAGATTTGGTGTAGTACAAAGGTCGGCATTAATCAGAAAAGGATTGCGCCCAGATGTATTAATTATGACAGCAACTCCAATACCGCGTACTCTAACAATGACTTTATATGGCGACCTGGATTTATCAATAATTGATGAAATGCCAGCTAATC
>Ga0194119_10000441_pt1 | contig 80573 bp, 84 predicted proteins | sample TA2MahC100mmetaG_FD_148620 | JGI IMG/M metagenome (GOLD analysis project Ga0194119, IMG submission 148620) | Freshwater microbial communities from Lake Tanganyika, Tanzania - TA2015018 Mahale Deep Cast 100m | ecosystem: Environmental > Aquatic > Freshwater > Lake | place: Tanzania: Lake... | reverse complement strand
TGGGGCTCCTGCCACAGGCGGAGCGTGCCCGAGGCCGCGTCGAACGCCGCGGCCACCAGGTACCAGCGCCCCGCGTGCACCGGCCGGCCGCTGCGCAGGAAGCACGTGCCGCCCTTGCCGTCGCCGATGCCCGTGCAGAACTGGCCCTTGTCGTCGATGTAGACGACGAAGCCGCATTCAGAAGGCTCGACCCACTTGCCCATGACCACCTGCCAGGGCTTGGCCGGCAGGGTCGGCATGACCATGGCCTGTGCCGTGAAGCTGGTCAGGCCGTCGATCAGCGGGCTCGGCGGCATGATGGCGTAGGACCCGGCGTGGATCGACTGGAACCGCGCCTTGTAACGCCCATCGACCGAGGTCTTGAGCGGCTCGACCTTGTAGCCGGGGCTCTGCGGCCCATCGTCGCCGCAGATCACGCGCACGATGGTTGCGTCGTAGGACTCGACGCCTTGGGTGCTGACCATGAACTTGATCGTTTCGCCCGGCCGCACGCTGATGCGGTCGGAATAGCCGGTGATGAACCCCGCCACCTTCGCCTCCTTCAGAACGACGCCGGGTCGGTGAACCGGCGCAGCACGTTGTCGGTAACGCGGCTGACGTTGTTGTCGTAGCCGGCGTGGGCGAGGCTGGCGGCCCAGATGATCGAGCCCGTCGAGAACACGGCGCCGCCGTTGGGGCCCTCGAAGAACACCATCTCGGCGCGCACGCCATCGTCCTCCAACCCGTTGATCGCCGGGTGGTGGAACAGGGTCTCCTCGGGCACCAGCAGGTAGTAGTACGAGTGCGCCTCGGAACGCGCGACGACGAGCGCATGCGGCGGCGTACCCAGCGCCGGATCGGCGGCGTCGAGTTCGAAGCCCGCAGCGCCGCCGCCCAGGATGCCGAAATCGCCGATCCGCTCGTCCTCGGCCAAGCCGTCGAAGATCCAGGCGGCGCGGGCGCCCCGGCTCGCGGGCGTGCGGCGGTAGTAGGACGAGCGGTCGAAGCCGGTCACCACCGTGCCGATGCCGACCAGCCGGTTGGGCGGGCACCCCACCCGGCGCCACAGGCCGCCGAGTTCGCCGGTGAAGGCGTGGTGGTAGGCACCGGGCTCGGCCGCCCAGTAGCGCGCGCCGGTCTCGGCCCGGCGCACCTCGATCACGTCCGGCAGGTCGCGGTGGAACGCGATGCGCCAGTAGAAGCCGTTGCCGCCTAGGTACATCAGCCGGCCGCCGCCGCGCAGATACGCGGTCATGGCGTCCCACATGGGCGTCGACCAGTATTCCGGGTGGGCGCCGGTCACCACCACGCGGTAGGGCGCCAGCCGATCGACGCCATCGGCGTGGAGGTCGTCGTCGGTCACCACGTCGTAGGCGTGGCCCTTGGCCTCGAGCCAGTCGGTCACGTGGGTGTCGGCGTTGAACGACCACAGCCCAGTGCGGGGCGCCCAGTTCAGGCACGGGCGCCGGCGCGTGGCGTAGTAGACCGGGCTGCCGTCCACGTGCAGGTCATAGGCCGAGAGCCCGAGTTCGGGCCGCTCGTAGATCGTCACATCGTCGGCGTCGAGCACGGTCAGGCCACCCATGCGCATCTCGGACGCCTGGTTGAGCATCGACCACTGGATGTTGACGTAGGCGGTGTAGGTGGCGGTGGAGGCCAGGAAGGCGATGGGCGCGCTCGCCCGGCCCCTGGGTGGGCGGACGACGAAGGTGGCGAAACTCTCGTCCGCGTCGTTCCAGACGCGGGCGGCGTAGAGCCCGCCGCGCAGGTCCTCGGGCACCGTGAAGGCGAACGACGGCGTCCAGCCGGCGTCGTAGAGATCGTCCTCGTGGAAGTGGATGGCGCCGTAGTGCGTCGGGTCCTGGCGCCAGTCGTGCACCGCACCGGTCCAGGCGCGACCGGGCACCGCACGGGTCGGCAGGTTGACGAGCTCGCCGTGGCGCCGATGCGCCGAACGGTCGTGGATGCCCGTGCCGGGAATATCGTGGCCGAAGTCCCACGCGGCCAGCACGCGCGGTTCGAGCGCCGCCGGCACCGGCCAGCCGGCCAGCGCCTGGATCGCGGCGCGGTCGAGTGCTGTATCGTCCAGGCGCGGCGCCTCGATCCGGCCGTTGAAGAAGGCACCCGCGTTCCAGGCGCCGTCCGTCTCGGTCACGATGGTCGCCATGGTCAGCGGCACGCTGGGGCGGCCGAGTTCCCGCACCGTGGGTGCCATGGCGACGTCGGCGTCGAGGTCGAGCCGCTTGTGTTCGCTCTGGACCTCCTGGATCAGGCGGAGCGCGCGCGCGTCACGGTCGTAAGTCGCGGCGATCAGGTACCACAGGCCGGCGACCAGCGGCTTGCCGGCGCGCAGCACGTCGACCTCGCCCTTGCCGTCGCCGATGGCGACCAGAACCTGGGCCTTGTCGTCGATGAACAGGCCGAAGCCGCACTCGGTCGGCTCGGACCACCAGCCGATCAGCCCCTGCCAGCCGCGCGCGGGCGTGGTTGGCATGACGTAGGCCTGCAGCGTGAAGGCGCCATCGACCGCCCAGGTTCCCGGCACCACGGCGTAGGACCCGGCGGCGACCGGCTGGCGCCGGGCGTCGGCCACGCGGCCGCGCCCGCCCGCGACCGCGTCCACCTTGTAGCCGGCGCCCCCGGGCGCGGCATCGCCGCAGCGGACGCGGATGATTTCGTAGTCGAAGGGTGAGCCGGTCTCACTGCTGGCCATGAAGCGCACGGTCTCGCCGGGTGCGGCGGCGACCCGGTCGGCGTAGACCAGCAGCGACTTGCGCGGCGCCATCGTTCAGTCGACGGCCAGCTCCTGCCCGGTGATGCGCTTCCAGCGCCTCTTGAACACCACCCACTCGGCGTCCGCCAGGCTGGTGAATACCTGATCGTGGTGCATGGTGATCGGCTTGCCGCGCTCACCCGGCAGCTCGGCCAGGATCCACTCCTTGTGCGGCTTGGTGCAGACCAGGACGAACTTGCCCTTCAACGGCTCCCAGCGCATGCGGTTCAGGATGCGCTGCAGCTCGGCGCTGTGCGGCCCGAACGGGTTCTTCTTGAACTCGCGGGCCAAGTCCGTGCGGCTGGTGTCGATGGGATACATGGACCCTCTCCGTCGGCGGCTCTGGATACAGTCTGCGACAGTAGAGCAACGCCCCACCGGAGGGAACCACCGGGCGTCTCGGCACTGGCGGCCGGCGCGGGCGCGACCGTAGGATCGCGCCATGGCCGAGGATCAGGCGCCCAGCATCGAGATCGGCACGTTGCGGCATCTGGCCGCGTGGCTGGCCGGCGCGCGCGAGCCTCGCCTTCACCAACTACCAGACGGGCAAGCTGTTCCTGATCGGCACCGGGCCCGATGGGCGGCTCAGCGTGTTCGAGCGCACGTTCAACCGCTGCATGGGCCTGGTGGCGGCGGACCGCGTGCTGTGGATGAGCTCGCTCTACCAGCTCTGGCGCTTCCAAGACGCGCTGGAGCCCGGTGCTCTGCACAACGGCTACGACCGGCTCTACGTGCCGCAGGTCGGGTACATCACGGGCGATCTGGACATCCACGACATCGCCATCGTGCCCGACGGCCGCCCGGTGTTCGTCAACACCCTGTTCAGTTGCCTGGCGACCGTCAGCGACGCCGCCAGCTTCGTGCCGCTGTGACGGTCGCCGTTCGTCACGCGGCTGGCCGCCGAGGACCGCTGCCACCTGAACGGCCTGGCGCAGCGAAATGGCCAGCCGGCGTTCGTCACCCTGGCGGGGCGCTCGAACGTGGCCGACGGCTGGCGCGAGAATCGGCGCGATGGCGGCCTGGTGCTGGACGTGGCGAGCGGCGAGCCGGTGGCGACGGGCCTCTCGATGCCTCATTCGCCGCGCTGGCACGACGACCGGCTGTGGCTGCTCGATTCGGGCAACGGCTGGTTCGGCCACGTCGATGTGTCGTCCGGCCGGTTCGCGCGCGTCGCCTTCTGCCCCGGCAACGCGCGCGGGCTTGCCTTCGCGGGCGGCTTCGCGGTGATCGGCCTTTCCTAGCCGCGGGACAACCGTACCTTCAGCGGCCTGGCCCTGGACGACGCGCTCGCCCGCCACGGCGCCGAGGCGCGCTGCGGGCTGCTGGTCGTCAACCTGGCGACCGGCGATGCCGAGCATTGGCTGCGCCTCGACGGCCTGATCAGCGAACTCTACGACGTGGCGGCGCTGGCCGGGGCGGCGCGGCCCATGGCGTTCGAATTCCGCTCCGACGAGATCAAACGGACGGTCACCATCGGCACAACCTGATGGTCATTGTTCGCGCGGTGGTGCGCCGTTAGGTTCGGGCCCCGAACAGCAGGCAGGATGACATCATGCGCGTCGGCGTCGAGGTGGGTGGCACGTTCACGGACCTGGTGGCGATCGACGGCGGCACGGTACGCGTGGCCAAGGTGCCGAGCGTGCCGCGCCGCCCGGACGAAGGGGCGTTCCAGGCGTTGCAGGCCGGCAAGCTGGACCTGGGCGCCATCAAGGACCTCGTCCACGGCTCGACGGTGGGCACCAACGCGGTGCTCGAGCGCAAGGGCGCGCGGGTCGCGTTCCTGACCACGGCGGGCTTCCGCGATCTGCTGTTCCTGCAGCGCCACGACCGGCGCAACATCTACGACCTGGCGTACAGGAAGCCGACACCGGTGGTGCGGCGGCGCGACTGCTACGAGGTGCCCGAGCGCATGCTGGCGGACGGCACGGCGGAGCGACCCTTCGACGCGGCGGCCTTCGAGCGCGATGTGATCCCGCGCCTGAAGGCAGCGGGTTACGAGGCCGTGTCCGTGTGCCTGCTGAACGCCTACGCCAACCCGGCCCACGAGGAGGCGGTGCGCGACCTGGTGCGGCGCCACCTGCCGGGCGCCTCTATCACCATCTCGTCGGACGTGACGCGCGAATTCCGCGAGTACGAGCGCGCCTCGACCACCACGCTCGCCGCATACCTCCAGCCGGTCATCGCCGGCTATCTGGCGCGCTTCGAGGACACGCTCGGCCGCCACGGCTTCAAGGGTCGCTTCAGCGTCATGCAGTCCAACGGCGGCCGCCTGCCCGCCGAGGGCATGCGGCGCAACGCCATCACCTCGCTGTTCTCGGGCCCGGCCGCCGGCGTGATGGGCGCGGCGCGCCAGGCGGGGCTCAGCGGCTATGCCAATCTCATTACCTTCGACATGGGCGGCACCTCGACCGACGTGTGCCTGGTCGAGAACGGCCGGCCGTCGCTGGCCGCCGAGACCGATATCGATGGCCTGCCGGTGCGCCTGCCGGTGCTCGATATCGTGACCGTCGGCGCCGGCGGCGGCAGCATCATCTGGTGCGATGAGGGCGGCATGCTGCGCGTCGGGCCCGAAAGCGCGGGCGCCGACCCGGGCCCAGCCTGCTACGGGCGCGGCGGGCGTCGGCCCACCATCACCGACGCCCACGTGGCGCGTGGCACCATCCGGCCCGATGCGCTGCTGGGCGGCAACTTGCGGATCGACGCGGCCGCCGCGGCGTCGGCGCTGGCCCCCATCGCCGAGGCCTTCGGTCTTTCGCCCGAGGACATGGCGGACAGCGCGCTGCGCGTCGCCGAGGCCAACATCGTGCGCGCGATCCAGCTCGTGACCACCGAACGCGCCCGCGACCCGCGCGATTTCGTGCTGGTGCCGTTCGGCGGCGCCGGGCCGCTGCACGCCGCCAAGGTGGCGGCGGACCTGGGCGTGGGCACCATCGTGGTGCCGCCCAACGCCGGTGTCATCTCGGCCTACGGGCTGATCGCGTCGGACTTCGTGCACTACGACACCATGACCCGACGCATCGCGCTCGACGACGGGGCACCCGCGGCAGTGGCCGAGGTGTTCCGCGCCATGCGCGACGGCGCGCGCGCACGCTTCGAGGCGCTCGGCCTGGCCAGGAGCGCGTGCTACACCTTCGCCTTGCAGATGCGCTTCGTCGGCCAGGCGTTCGAACTGCCGGTCGAGGTCGACGCCGAACGCGCCGAGCGCCTGACCGTGGCCGAGCTGGCGGAACTGTTCGGCAAGGTGCACGAGAGCATCTTCTTCCATGGCGCCGGCACCGGCCGGCCCATCGAGATCGTCGCCTACCGCCTGGGCATCGTGGCGCCGCAGACCGACGTGCCGGCCCTGACCGAGGGCGGTGGCGACGCCGGGCGCACCGGCGACTTCGCGCTCTACGACAATCGGGAACGGCAGACCGGCCGGCTGATGGCGCGCGGAGCGTTGGCCCACGGCGTCGCGCTGGCGGGCCCCGCCCTGCTGGAGGACCCGACCGCCACGGTCTACGTACCGCGGGGCTGGACGGCGCGGCACGACAGCCACGACAATCTCGTCATGACACGGGGGTAGCTTGCCATGGCCATGACCCGCAACCTCGACCCGGCGGATTACGCCGTCATCAGCCAGGCACTCCAGGCGATCGGGCGCGAAATGGGCGCCAAGCTGGTGCGCAGCGCCTATTCCACCGTGGTGCGCGAAGCGCGCGACGCCTCGGCCGCCCTGACCGACCGCCACGGCCACGTCATCGCCCAGGCCGAACTGATCCCCATGCAGCTCGGCTCGATTGGCGCGACGATCCAGCCCTGCCTGGAGCGATTCCCGGTCGAGACGCTGGAGCCGGGCGACTTCCTGATCACCAACGACCCCTACCACGGCGGTCAGCACCTGCAGGACGTGTTCATCTTCACACCGATCTTCGTCGACGGCCGGGTCGTCGGGTTCAGCGCCTCGATCGCGCACCACCTGGACCTCGGCGGCGGCAACCCGGGGCTGAACGCCTCGTCGCGCGACGTCTATCAGGAAGGCATCATCATTCCACCGTCAAAATACAGCGAGCGGCGCGATTGGAACGGCGGCGGCCTGGAGCGGCTGATCGCCGCCAACGTGCGCGTGCCCGGCCAGACCATCGGCGACTTCTACGCCCAGTTTGCCGCCAACCACATCGGCGCGGCGCGCGGCGCGCAGTTGTGCGCGCGTTACGGCACCGACACGGTCGAGGCGACCATGGCCGAACTGCAGGACTACGCCGAGCGGCGCGTGCGCGCGGCGATCGCCGCCCTGCCCGACGGCACCTACGTGGGCGAGGACGCGCTGGATGACCGCTGGGGCGATGGCGGCACCCTGACGGTGCGCGCGACGATCACGGTCAAGGGCGACACGCTGGCGGTCGATTTCAAGGGCACGGCCGGACAGGTAGCGTGCCACGTCAACGCGCCCTTCGCCTCCACGGTCTCGGCGACGCTGTCGTGCCTCAAGGCGGTGCTGACCGGGCCGGACGTGCCGTTCAACGAAGGCGCCAAGCGGCCAATCACCGTGACCGCGCCCTACGGCTCGATCCTAAACCCGCGGCCGCCGGCGCCGGTGCGCGCGCGCATGAATTCGGCCTACCGGGCCTATGGCGCGGTGATGCGCGCGCTGGGCCAGGCGGCACCAGACCGCGTCGTCGCCCAGGGCTACGACACCACCTGGGCCGCGGCGCTCAGCTACCTGACGCCGGACGGCTACAAGGTGCACCTGGACATCCTGGGCGGTGGACTGGGCGCCGGCAGCCGGTCCGACGGCTGCGACGCGGTCGACGGACCGCTCAGCAACTGCTCGAACACGCCGATCGAGGTTCTGGACATGGACTTCGACGCCTACCGCGCCACGGCCTACGAGCTGGTCGCCGACAGCGGCGGGGCCGGGGTGCACCGCGGCGGCGCTGGCTATCGCCGCGCCTACGCGGTCGTCACCGACGGCGTCAATTTCGCCACCTACGCCGACCGCTTCCAGCGCGCGCCCCAAGGCTTGGCGGGCGGACGGCCGGGCGCCAGCGCGCTCTGCCGGGTGCGGCGCGACGGGCAGGTGATCGACGCGGCGATCAACACCGGCATGATCCTGGCGAAGGGCGACACGGTGGAGTTCATCACCGGCGGCGGCGGCGGTCACGGCGACGGGCGCGCCCGGCCACGCGGTCAGCTGGCCGAGGACATCGCCGATGGCTTGGTCAGCGAGGCGGCGGCCCGGCGCGACTACGGCCTCGCGCTCGGCGCGGACTGACCGCGTTGCGCAACCTCGATCCGGTCGACGTCGCGGTCGTCGGCCAGTCGCTGACCGCGGCAGCGCGCGAGATGGGCGCCAAGCTGGTGCGCAGCGCCTATTCCACGGTCGTGCGCGAGGCGCGCGACGCCTCGGCCGCCATCGTGGACGCGCGCGGCAACACCGTCGCCCAGGCCGAACTGATCCCGATCCAGCTCGGCTCGATCGGCGAGACGCTGCGCCCGTGCCTGGCCCGCTTCCCGGCCGAGACGCTCGAGGACGGTGACATCCTGGTCAACAACGACCCGTACCAGGGCGGCCAGCACCTGCAGGACGTGTTCATCTTCTCGCCGATCTTCGTGGAAGGCCGTGTCATCGCGTTCGCCGCCTCGGTCGCCCACCACCTGGACCTGGGCGGCGGCGCGGCCGGCCTGAACAACAGCGCGAGCGACCTCTACCAGGAAGGCATCGTCATCCCGCCGTCGCGCTTCAACCTGCCGCGCGACTGGAACGGCGGGCCGTTCGAGCGCTTCCTGGCCGCCAACGTGCGCGTCCCCGCCCAGACCATCGGCGATTTCAACGCCCAGCTCGCGGCCAACCGGGTGGGTGCCGCGCGCGTCGCCGAACTGGCGCGACGCCACGGCGCGGCGACGGTCACGGCCGTGATGGATGCCATGCTCGACTACGCCGAGCGGCGCGTGCGCGCGGCGATTGCCGCCCTGCCCGACGGCCGCTACGAGGGCGAGGACTGGCTCGACGACGACGGCGTCGGCGAGGAACCGGTGCGCGTCCACGTCGCCATCACCAAGGCGGGCGAGACGCTGGACATCGACTACGCCGGCACGGCGCCGCAGGTCGCGCGCAACATCAACGCTCCGTTCGCCTCGACCGTGTCGGCGACCCTGAGCTGCCTGAAGCTGGTGCTGACCGGGCCCGACGTGCCGTTCAACGAGGGCGCCAAGCGCCCGATCACGATCCGCGCGCCGCTGGGCTCGCTGCTCAACCCGCGCCACCCGGCGCCGGTGCGCGCGCGCATGGAGCCGTGCTACCGCGCGTTCGGCGCGCTGATGCAGGCGCTGGGCAAGGCCGCGCCCGAGCGAGTCATGGCGGCGGGCTACGACACCACCACGGCGATCGCGCTGAGCCGCCTGGGCCCAGCCGGTTGGCAGGTCCACCTGGACATCCATGGCGGCGGCTGGGGCGCGCGCGCCGACGGCGACGGCGAGGACGGCATCGCCGGACCGCTGGGAAACTGCGCCAACACGCCGGCCGAGGTGGTCGACGCCGAATACGGCTACTTCCGCATCGCCGAGTACGGGCTGCGGCCGGGCAGCGCCGGCGCCGGGTGCCATCGCGGCGGCACCGGGCTGCGCCGCGTCTTTCAGATGACCGAGGACAACGTCGGCTTCGCGCTCTACGCCGACCGCTTCAAGTTGGCGCCGCGCGGGCTGGCGGGCGGCGTCGACGGCTGGCCGGCCCGCTGCTTCGTCGAGCGTGACGGTACCACCATCCCGTTCCGCTCCAAGGCCGCCATGACGTTGCGGCGTGGCGACCGCCTGGTGCTGGAGACCGCCGGCGGCGCCGGCCACGGCCCCGCCACGGCGCGCTCGAACGAGGCGATCTTCCACGATGTCGAGGAAGGTCTCGTCGGCGATGGCTGAGCCGACGGCGCGCCGGCCGAGCCGCGCCCAGGTCAAGGCCGGCACCCGCGCGCGCCTGATCCGCTCGACCATCGACGTCATCGCCGAGAAGGGCTTCGCCGGAACCACGCTGGCCGATGTGGCGCACCGCACGGGCATGTCGCGCGGCATCGTCAACTTCCACTTCGCCAGCAAGGAACAGCTCCTGGCGGCGACCCTGGCCTACATGGCGGACGAGTATCAGCAGGTGTTCGAGCGCGTGATGCGACGCGCCGGGCGCGCGCCGGCCGCGCGGCTGGCTGCGCTGCTGAAGGTCGACTTCCACCCGACCCTGTGCACCGGGCGCAAGATCATGGCGTGGCGCGCCTTCTGGGCCGAGTCGCGCGCCCGGCCAGCGTTCCGGCGCCAGCGCGACACGCTGGACGCGCGCTACTTCCGCGAGGCCGAGGCGCTGTGCGCGCGGCTGATCGATCACGGCGACTACACGGGGCTGGATGCGGCCATCGTCGCGCGCGGGTTGAACGCTATGATCGACGGCCTGTTGGACGAGATCATGATGCACCCCGAAGCGGTCAGCCGTGCCGCAGCGCGGCGGGTCTGCCTGACCTTCCTGGCCGGCCTGTTCCCCAAGGACTTCACCGCCCCCGGCCGCTGAGCCCGCACCGATCAGCGCTGGTCGAGCTTCAGCTCGATGCGGCGGTTGCGGCGGTGCGCGATCTCGTCGAGGCGCATATCAAGCGGGTGGAACTCGCCGAAGCCGGTCGCCGCGAGCCGCTCGGGCGGCACACCCTGGGCGGCCAGGTACTTCACCACCGACACGGCGCGCGCGGTCGAAAGCTCCCAGTTCGAGGCGAACTGCGGCGTGTTGATGGGCACGCTGTCGGTATGGCCGTCGACGCGCAGGATCCACGGCAGGTCGGTGGGGATGTCCCGCGCTATCGTCAGCAGGGTCGCCGCGAGTTGGCCGAGTTGGGCCTTGCCGCCGTCCTCCAGGTCCGCCGAGCCTGAGGCGAACAGCACCTCGGACTGGAACACGAAGCGGTCGCCCTCGATACGCATGTCGGGGCGCTCGCCCAGCACCTCGCGCAGGCGCCCGAAGAACTCGGAGCGGTAGCGCTCCAGCTCCTGCACACGGTTGGCGAGCGCGACGTTGAGCTTGCGGCCCAGGTCGGCGATCTGCACGTCCTTGTCGCGCGCTTCCTGCTCCTTCAGGTCCAGCGCGGCCGCGAGCGCGGCCATCTGATCGCGCAGCGCGGCGATCTGCTGGTTGAGCAGGGCGACCTGCGCCTGGGCCTCGGCCGAGAGGTTTTCGGCCGCCGCGAGTTCGCGCTCGTTCAGCGCGAGCAGGCTGGTCAGCTCGGAGAGCCGGATATCGCGTTCCTCGATGGTCTTCTGCCCCAGAAGCGTGCGCTCGGCCTCGTCGGCCAGCGTCGCCTCCAGCTCGCGGCTGCGGTCGCGCAGTGCACCGATCTCGGCGTCGCGCTCCTCGATCGTGCCGGCGAGCCGCGCGATGTCCGCCTCGAGGCTCGCGCGCAGCGCTTCCAACGCGGCGATGTCGCGCCGGAGCGATTCGATCTCGGCCAAGCGCAGCTTGAGCGCGTCCTCGCCGATCTTGACTTCCTCGTCGAGCGCGTCGCGCACCGCCGCCGCGTCGGCCGCGTCGCGCAGGGCGCGGTCGCGTTCCGCCAACACCGCCGAAAGCTGCGCCGCCGCGTCGTCGCGTGCTTCGACCGAGCGTTGCAGCTCGGCCGAAAGCTGCGCCGCGTTGAGCCGCAGGTCCGCGTTGGCCTGGCGTTCCAGCGCCAGCAGGTCGGCCAACTCGTCGATCTGCGATTGCAGGCGCGCCAGCGCCTGATCGCGGCCGCTGAGCGCGTGGGTCAGCACCGTCTGCGCCAGCGAGAAGGCGACCAGCAGGAAGATGAAGACCAGCAGCAGGGTCGACAGCGCGTCGACCCAGCCCGCCCAGGGGTCGATCGCCCGTGCCGCGCGTCGGCCGCGCAAGGCCATGGCGGCGGCCTAGCCCTGGCCGCGCCGCTGTACGCTGGCCGCGGCGACCGTGCGGGCGAGCAGCTTGATCTCCCTGCGCAACTCCTCCACCAGCTGGTTGCGGCCGCGCACCGTTTCCTCGACCAGCCGGTTCATAGCCACGTCCATGTTGCGCACGTGGCCGCGGCTGGCCTCGTCGAGCCCGCCGCCGACCGTCGCGGCGTCGACCAGCCGCTGCAACAGCGGCCGCATGTCCATCTGGCCCTCGGCGAGCTTGAGCATCACCGACTGGCCGACGCGCATCTGATCGGTCAGCGCCGCCAGGCGTTCAGCCAGCTGCGCCAGGTTGGCGTCGGCCGCGCGGCGGCTGTCCTCGCCGCGCTGCATGATGCGTTGCAGGCCTTCCAGGCTTTCCGCCGTCTGTTCCAGGAGCGCCGCCACGTACGCGGGCACCGACTGGTCACCGTCGCTGCCGCCGACGCCCGAGGGCAGCCGGGTCAGGCTCGACAGCCACTCCTCGAGCTCGTTGTAGAACCGGTTCATGGCCTGGTCGGCCTGCAGGCCCAGGAATCCCAGCACCAGCGAACCGGCCAGGCCGAACAGCGAGGTGGAGAACGCCGTGCCCATGCCGGTGAGCGGCGCCTCAAGGCCCGCCTTGAGGTCCTCGAACGCGGTGACCAGGTCGCCCGTGCCGATGTCCAGGCCCTGGATCACGTCGCGCACCGAGCCCATGGTAGTCAAGAGGCCCCAGAACGTGCCGAGCAGGCCGAGGAAGATGAGCAGCCCGATCATGTAGCGCGAGGTCTCGCGCGCCTCGTCGAGACGCGAGCCAATGCCGTCCAGCAGCGTGCTCATGGCCGTGGCCGACAGCACCACGCGGCCCTTCTTCTCGCCCAGCATGGTGGCCATGGGCGCCAGCAGCGTGGGCGGCGCGGCGATCGACAGGCCGGGCTGGTTGCGCCGGAACGACTCGATCCACTGCACCTCGGGTTCGAGCCGCGTGACCTGGCGGAACACGTAGCCGATGCCCAGCAGAAACACGCCGGCGATCAGGCCGTTCAGCCACGGGCTGGCCTTGAACGCCGTGATCACCGTCTGGTTCAGCACCACCACCACGATGCCGACCAGGACCAGGAACACGACCATGCGGATGATGTAGGTCTGTGGTCGGCTCATGGACATGCTCCGGTCCGATCAGCGTGGCAGGCCGACGACGTCCACCCGGTCCGGCGGTCCCTGCTCGACCGCGTCGCCCAGCGCGCGCACGTCGATGCGGGTTGAGCGGACCCCGTTCTCGATCAGGTAGTCGCGCACCGCCTGCCCGCGTCTGAGCGACAGGAGGCGGGGGGCGCTGGCGCCGTCGCCCTGGGAACCGGCGTAGGCCATGAGCTGGATGCGCGCGGTCTCGTCGCGCAGCATGGCCGCGAGCAACGTGTCCAGGCTGGCCGCCGCCTCGGGCCGCAGGTCCATCTCGTCGGCGGCGAAGCCGATGGTCAGGACCGGACCGGGCTGGGTCAGGTCGAGCGGCCCGTCGGGCGCGAGTGCGGCGACCTGAGGTTCGGGCTCGGGCTCGGGTTGAGCCACGGTCTCGGGCTCGGTCGCCGGCAGCGGTTCTGCCGCCGCTGGCTCGCTCTGCAAGGGTTCGGGCTCGGCCGCCGGCTCGAGCGGCGCGGCCGGCATGGGCTCGGCAGGTTCCAGGGCGGCGACCGTCGCGGGCTCCACCGGCGCCGGTTCGAGGTCCGGTTCGGGTTCCGGCGCCACCTCGGCCATGGCCGCGCTGGTCAGCGCCGGCAGCGCCGGCGCGGGTTCGGGAGGCGGCGGCACGGCGGCTACGGCCGATGGCGCCGGGTCGATGCACTCGGCGATCGGACCGGCATCCGCCGACTCCAGCACCACGGCGGATGCGATCGGCATGACCAGGACCGGCGCCGCGGCGCCGTCGCTCGTGTCCGGACCGAGGCTATCGAGGACGCCCAGATCGACCTCGACCGCCGCGCGGCCCGAGGTGACGACGAGCGGTGCGGCTTGGATCGTCCCACCCGCCATCAGGGCCGCGACCAGGGCCACGGCGGCCATGGCGCGGCGACGATCCGGCGGGCGGCGTAGCAGCGTCATGGTGTTTGTCCTGTCGTCCGCGAGGCGCGGGGCCACCATAGACCACGGTCCCAACGCCGACAACGACGGTGCTTAGCGCGGCAATGTGGCCGTGGTGTGGCGCACGGACGCGAGAGCGCGGATCAGGCCGTCGTGCACGTGGGGGTTGGCAGCGGCCACGTCCCCCTGCGCCAGGCCGTCCACGCCTCCCGCCAGATCGGTGACCAGGCCGCCGGCCTCGCGCACGATCAGCACCCCGGCCGCCAGGTCCCAAGGCTTGAGCCCGGCTTCCCAGTAGCCGTCGAGCCGGCCCGCCGCGACATAGGCCAGGTCGAGCGCGGCCGCGCCGAACCGGCGCACCGCGGCACCCGCCGCCAGCACCGCGTCGATCTCGGCCAGGAACGGCGCGAGGTCTGCATCGCCCGGATCGGGCCGACCGTGGGCGATCACCGCGTCCTCGAGCCGGCGCCGGGCCGAGACGCGCAGGCGCCGGTCATTGACATAGGCGCCCCGCCCCTTCTCGGCCCAGTAGGTCTCGTCCTTGATGGGATCGAACACCAGGCCCGCCACCACCTCGCCGCCGGTCTCGTAGGCGATCGAGATGGCGAAGTGTGGGATGCCGTGCAGGAAATTGAGCGTGCCGTCGAGCGGATCGACGATCCAGCGCGCGGACGCATCGCGCCCGTCCTCGGCGCCGTTCTCCTCGGCCAGGATGCCAGCGGCGGGGCGAGCGCGCTTGAGTTCGGCCTTGATCGTGCGCTCGGCCGCCAGATCGGCAGCGCTGACGAAATCGGCCGGCCCCTTGCGGCTGACCTGGAGCTGTTCGACCTCGTTGAAGTCGCGGATCAGACGCCGCGCGGCCTTGTCGGCCGCCGCGGCCATGACCGTGACGAGAGGCGGGCGGGCGACCAACGAAGCCTAGTCCTTGGCCCGTTCGAGGTACTCGGAATCGGCCGTGCCGACCACGATGCGCTCGCCGGCACCGATGTGCGGCGGCACCATGACGCGCACGCCGTTGTCCAGCCGCGCCGGCTTGTAGCTGGCGGCGGCGGTCTGGCCCTTCACGACCGCGTCGGTCTGCTCGACCGTGCAGACGACGGTCTCGGGCAGTTCGACGGACAAGGGCTTGCCCTCGTAGCTCGACACGGTGACGACCATGCCGTCCTGCAGGAACACCGCGGCGTCGCCGACCAGGTCGCGCGGGATGGTGATCTGCTCGAACGTCTCGCCGTCCATGAAGGTGAGCGTCTCGCCCTCGGCGAACAGGAACTGGTAGTCGTGGTCGTCCAGCCGCACGCGTTCCACCGTCTCGGCCGAACGGAACCGCTCGTTCAGCTTGGTGCCGTCCTGAACGCCCTTGAGCTCGACCTGCATGTACGCGCCGCCCTTGCCGGGCTTCGTGTGCATGGTCTTGACCGCGACCCACAGCCGATCCTTGTGCTCCAGGATCATGCCGGGCCGAATTTCGACGCCTGAGATCTTCATCGCCGTAGACCAAGGAAATTGGGGGATTTTCGGGGCGCGACTCGTATCAGCTTGGCCACGCCCTGTCCACGGCCTCGTTGAGGGCGGCGATGGCATCGGCCGGGCCCGCGGTGGCGTGCCAGACCGCCTCGTCGACCGCCAGGAAGTCGGCGCCGGCGGCCACCGCCGCCGCCACGTCGGCGGGCGTGGCGATGCCGCGCGCCAGGCACGGTACGACCATGGTCCCGGCCCACCAGGCGAGGAGATCGAGGTTGTCGAAGGCGAGAACGTCCGCGCCCGCCTCGCCCGCCACCATGGCGCCGTGCCGGGTTGCCGCGCATGCGCCGACGATGGCGCCGGGTCCGAGCGCGCGTCGCGCGTCCGCCACATCGGCGTCCGGCTCGGACAGGACGACGCCGTCGGCCCCGCGCGCGGCCGCCACGTCGTCGCGCACCAGGACGGCAACGCCACGCGCCTGGATCGCCGCGATCAGGCCCGGCACGGCCGCGATGAGCTCGAGCGCCGCCACATCGCCGCCGCCGAGCGCCGCCAGCACGTCAGTGGGCGCGATGCCGGCCGGCGCCACCAGATACAGTCGTGGGCGCTCGGGCGCGGTCATGACGGCGCGCCCTCGAGCCAGACGCTGAGCGCCGCTTGGGCGTCGGCGCGGTCGAGCGGATCGAGGGCCACGGGGCGTTCGGCCAGAACGCGCGCGCCGAGGCCGGCGGAGATGCCTTGCAGCCGCGTGCGTGCCGAAGCGTGGCCAGAAAACACGACCCAGCGCCAGCCCGCGCGCAACGCCGCCTGGGCTCGCCCCGCCGCGTCGCCGCAGTCGATCACGGCCCGGACATCGGCGCCCGGCGCCTCGGCGAGGCCTGCTTCGATCATGGCCAGCAGCGCATCGGGGCCGGCGTAGTCCGCGGCACCCGGCGCGGTCAGCAGCGTCACGGGATGCCCACGTTCGGCGGCGATGCGCGCGGCGCGGGCGACATCGGCGCGGCCGTGGACGACGACGGCCCGGCGATCCGCGGCGCCGTCAGCGGGCAAGCGCCGCGACGCCCGGCAGCGTCTTGCCCTCGAGCCATTCGAGGAACGCACCGCCGGCGGTCGAGACGTAGGAGAAGCGGTCGACCACGCCGGCCGCCGCCAGGGCCGCCACGGTATCACCACCACCGGCGACGCTGACCAGCCGCCCGGCACCGGTCAGTTCGGCCGCCTTGCGCGCCAGCGCCACGGTGCCGTCGGCGAAGCCCTCCAGCTCGAAGGCGCCAAGCGGCCCGTTCCACAGCACGGTCCGGCATTGCGCCAGCCGCTCAGCCATGTCGGCCACCGTGCGCGGACCCACGTCCAGGATCATCGACGCGGGTTTGACCCGGTCGACCGACAGGGTCTCGCGCGGCGCACCGGCCTCGAACTTCTCGGCGCACACCACGTCGCGCGGCAGGATGATCGCGCAACCCGCGTCCTTGGCGTTGGCCGAGATGGTCGCCGCCGTCTCCGCCAGGTCCCGTTCGCACAGCGACTTGCCGACCTCGATACCGCGCGCGAACAGGAAGGTGTTGGCCATGCCGCCACCAATGGCCAGCACTTCGACCTTGCCGACCAGGTTGGTCAGCACCTCGAGCTTGCCCGAGACCTTGGCGCCGCCGACCACAACCATCACTGGGCGCTGCGACGCGCCGAGCGCGCCATCGAGCGCCTCGAGCTCCGCCTGCATGAGCCGGCCGGCCGCCGCCGGCAGCACGTGGGCGAGGCCTTCGGTCGAGGCGTGCGCCCGGTGCGCCGCCGAGAACGCGTCGTTCACATAGACCTCGCCCGACGTGGCCAGCGCCGCGACGAAGGCCTTGTCGTTGGCCTCCTCGCCGCCGTGGAAGCGCACGTTCTCCAGCAGCAGGACCTGGCCGTCCCCTAGGCGCGCCACGGCCGCCGCCGCCGCCGGCCCGATGCAATCCTTGGCGAAGGCGACGGGGCGGCCCAGGGCGGCGGCCAGCGCCGGCGCCAGGGGGGCGAGCGACATGGACGGCGCGCTGGCGCCCTTGGGCCGGCCGAAGTGCGACAGGATGACGACGCGCCCCCCCTTGTCGGCCAATTCGCGCACGGTGGGCATGGCGCGGTCGATCCGGGTCGCGTCGGTGACGCGGCCCTCCTGCATGGGCACGTTGAGGTCGAGGCGGATTAGCACCCGGCGGCCCTTGACCGCCAGGTCGTCGAGGGTACGGAAAGCCGCCATGTCTAGCGGAGCCGGCCGATGGTCGCGGCCACGTCGCACATGCGGTTCGAGAAGCCCCACTCGTTGTCGTACCAGGCGAGCACGCGCACCAGCGTGCCGGCGACCACCTGGGTCTGGGTCAGATCGAACGTCGCGCTGGCCGGGTTGTGGTTGAAGTCGGTCGAGACCAGCGGCTGGTCGGTGGTGACCAGCACGCCCTTGAGCCGGCCGTTGGCCGCGTCGATCACGGCCTGGTTGATCACCTCGAAGCTGGTCGAGGTCTTGGCGTTGAACACCAGATCGACCATCGAGACGTTGGGCGTGGGCACGCGCACGGCAGTGCCGTCCAGCTTGCCCTTCAGCTCGGGCAGCACCAGACCGACCGCGCGCGCGGCACCCGTCGAGGTCGGGATCATGCTGAGCGCGGCGGCGCGCGCCCGCCGCAGGTCCTTGTGCTGCACGTCGAGCACCGGCTGATCGCCCGTGTAGGCGTGCACCGTGGTCATAAAGCCCTGGGCGATGCCAACCGCCTGGTGCAGCACCTGGGCGACTGGCGCCAGGCAGTTGGTGGTGCACGAAGCGTTCGAGATGACTTCGTGCTTGGCCTCGATCTTGTCGTGGTTGACGCCATAGACGACGGTGATGTCGGCGCCATCGGCGGGGGCCGAGACCAGGACCCGGCGCGCGCCGGCGTTCAGGTGCGCCGCCGCTTGCTCGCGCTTGGTGAAGATGCCGGTGCATTCCAGCGCCAGATCGACGCCGATCGACTTCCACGGCAGCTTGGCGGGATCGCGTTCGGCGACCACCGCGATCGGACCGCGCCCGATGTTGATGGAGCCGTCCTTGACGGTCACCGTGCCGGGGAACGGCCCGTGCACCGAATCGTAGCGCAGCAGGTGGGCGTTGGTTTCGGCGGGCGCGAGATCGTTGACCGCGACGACCTGGATGTCGTCACGCCGCGCCTCGTGGATCGCGCGGAGCACGTTGCGGCCGATACGGCCGAAACCGTTGATGGCGACGCGCAAGGTCATGGGGTTCCTCTCTGGCCTCGTGGTTTCGTCACAGGCGTTCGCGCGCCGCGGCGACGAGCGCCGCGGGCGTGATGCCGAAATGGTCGTAGAGCGCGGGCGCCGGTGCCGAGGCGCCGAACCCGGCCATGGCGACGACGGCGCCGCCCTCGCCCACGTAGCGCTCCCAGCCCTGGGCCACCCCGGCCTCGACCGCCACGCGCACAGTTCCGGGGTCGATCACGGAGCGGCGGTAGGCCGCGTCCGTCGCGTCGAACAGCTCCCACGAGGGCAGCGAGACCACGCGGGTGCCAACGCCCCCGGCCTCGAGCGTGGTGCGCGCCGCCAGCGCGATCGCGACTTCGGAGCCTGTACCGATCAGGGTGACGCGGGCCTTGCCCGACGCCTCGGCCAGGACGTAGCCGCCCTGGGCGGTCAGGTTGCGGGGCGCGGTGGAAGTGCGCACCGGCGCCAGGTTCTGCCGGCTGAGCGCCAGCACGGTCGGCCCGTCGCGCCGCTCCAGGGCCACGGCCCATGCCTCGGCGGTCTCGACCGCGTCGGCCGGGCGCAGCACCACCACATTGGGCATAGCGCGCAAGGATGCCAGATGTTCGACCGGCTGGTGCGTCGGCCCGTCCTCGCCCAGCCCGATGGAATCGTGGGTCATGACGTAGACGACCCGCTGGCCCATCAGCGCGGACAGGCGGATCGACGGCCGGCAGTAATCGGTGAACACCAGGAACGTGCCGCCGTAGGGAATAACGCCACCGTGCAGCGCCATGCCGTTCATGACCGCCGCCATGCAGTGCTCGCGCACGCCGTAGTAGATGTAGCGCCCGCCGGGCGCCGCCTTGGTGAAGGGCGTCGTCGCCTTGGTCTTGGTGTTGTTCGAGCCGGTCAGATCGGCCGAGCCGCCGATCAGCGCGGGGATCGCGGCGGTCAGGGCCTCGAGCGCCATCTCGCTCGCCTTGCGCGTGGCGACGGTCGGCGGGTTGGTGATCAGGCCCGCCACATGGGCGTCGTAGGCGGCACGCCAGCCCTCGGGCAGGTCGCCGGCCACGGTAGCGGCGAACGCCGCGCGGTGCGCCGAGACGGCCAACCGGCGTTCCCACGCCGCGCGTTCGGCGGCGCCGCGCGCGCCCGCCGCGCGCCAGGCATCGCGCACGGCGCCGGGCACCTCGAACGGCGGGTGCGGCCAGCCCAGCGTTTCGCGCGCCCTGGCCACCTCGTCGGCGCCCAGGGGCGAACCGTGAGTCGCCGCCGTGCCTTGCTTGGTCGGCGCGCCGAAGCCGATGATGGTGCGACAGGCAACGAGCGTCGGCCGCGTGGCGCCGCGCGTGCGCTCGAGCGCGCCGTGGATCGCCTCGGGGTCGTGGCCGTCGACCGTGTCAGTCGCCCAGCCGTAGGCCGCGAAGCGCACCAGCACGTCATCGGAGACGGTCAGGTCGGTCGGCCCATCGATCGAGATGCGGTTGTCGTCCCACATCACGACCAGCTTGGCGAGCCCGAGGTGTCCGGCCAGGCTGGCGGCCTCGTGGCTGACGCCCTCCATGAGGCAGCCGTCGCCGGCCAGCACGAAGGTGCGGTGGTCGACCAGGTCGGCGCCGAAGCGCGCCACCAGGTGCCGCTCGGCGATTGCCATGCCGACGGCGTTGGCCAGGCCCTGGCCGAGCGGTCCGGTCGTGGTCTCGATGCCCGCCGCGTGGCCGTGTTCGGGGTGGCCGGCGGTGCGGCTGCCGAGCTGGCGGAAGTTCCGGAGCTCGTCCATCGTCATGTCGGCGTAGCCGGTCAGATGCAGCAGCGCGTAGAGCAGCATCGAGCCGTGCCCGGCCGACAGCACGAAGCGGTCACGGTCGGCCCAATGGGGCACCGCCGGGTCGTAGCGCAGCGTGCGGGTGAACAGCACGGTCGCCACGTCGGCCATGCCCATGGGCATGCCCGGATGGCCCGATTTGGCACGCTCGACCGCGTCCATGGCCAGCGCGCGAATGGCGTTGGCCATATCGGCGTGACGCACGCGCGGTCTTGCGTCGGTCAAGGCGGAATCCTTGGGCGGAACCCGTTCGGGGTGCGCACCATGGCGGGGCGGCACGCGGGCGTCAACCCGGTTGGGCCGATGGGGGCGCGTTGACCTGCGCCGGACCATGGGCTATCGGTGGTCGGACCCATTGGGAGGCGGCGATGGCGGCCATGCGAAGCGAGCAGACGGCGGTAACCAAGGCACGGATCGAGCGAGCGCTCGATCGCATGGAACGGGCGACCGGACGCATCCAGGCCGATCGCGCGGCGCGCAAGGTGCTGCGCAAGGACAAACGGGTCGAAGCCGTGCGCGGCCGGCTGGACGCGGCCATCGCCGAACTCGACCGCATTCTGAAGGCCTGACATGGCACAGGTGGCCGTAACCCTGAACGGGCGCGACTACGTGGTGACCTGCGACGACGGCCAGCAGGAGCACGTCACCCGCCTGGCCCGTTCGGTCGACGACAAGGTGCGCACGCTCGCCAATGGCCTGGGCCAGATCGGCGAGGCGCGTCTCCTGGCCATGGCCAGCATCCTGCTGGCGGACGAGATCGACGACCTGAAGACCGCCGCGGCGGCGCCATCGCCGCCGCCGCCCGCGACGAGCGAGGCGGACGAGGTGTTGGACGGCCTGGCCGGTCGGCTCGAGATGATTGCGGCCCGGCTGGAGAGCACGTAAGGTCAGTGACGGACGGGTGCTGCGTCGTGCGAAGGCATCGAACGTCCCTGGGGCCAACACTTCCATGAAGGGAGCTGTCCCTATCGAGGGCGTGCCCTCGATACACGGCGCCCACCTGCGCAAGCAGGCCACAGTGGGAGCGATACAGCCTACGGCGAACGCGGCTCCGTCCACGCCCCGGGGACGCGACCCATGACTGTCGACGACGACAAGCGCCTGCTGCGCAAGGAGGCGCGCGTGCGCCGGTTGCAGCTCGCGCGCGTCGCCGGCGAGGACGCGGGCCGGCGCGCCGCCGACGATTTCCTGGCCGCGATCACGCTCGAGCCCGAGGCCGTGGTGTCGGGCTACTGGCCGGTCGGCGACGAGTTCGACGTGCGCCCGACGCTGGAACGCCTGCACGCCGCTGGCCACGCCTGCTGCCTGCCGGTTGTGGTGGGCAAGACCAAGCCGCTGGTGTTCCGCCGCTGGGAGCCGGGCGATACGCTGGTGCCCGCGGCGCTCGGCATCCCGGTGCCGTTGCCCGAGGCGGACGAGTTGGTGCCGGCTGTGCTGCTGGTGCCCATGCTGGCGTTCGACGACGCGGGCTACCGGCTGGGCTACGGCGGCGGCTTCTACGACATGACGCTGGACGCCCTGCGCGCGTCGGACCCGGCGCCCGTCGCGGTTGGCGCCGCCTTCGCCGGCCAGCGCGTGGCCCAGGTGCCGCACGACGACAACGACCAGCGGCTCGACTGGATCCTGACCGAGGACGGCGCGCGGCGCTTAGGCGCCGGCTGATGGCGCGAGGACACGCGATGATCGATCTCTACACCGCCGCGACGCCCAACGGGCAGAAGATCCACATCATGCTGGAGGAGTGCGGGCTGGTGTACCGCCCCCACTGGATCGACATCGACAAGGGTGAGCAGTTCGACCCGGCGTTCCTGGCGATCAGTCCCAACAACAAGATCCCCGCCATCGTCGACCAAGACGGCCCCGGCGGACGGCCGATCGCGATGTTCGAGTCGGGCGCGATCCTGCTCTACCTGGCCACCAAGACAGGCAAATTCCTACCCGCCGAGCCCATGGCGTACTGGGACACCCAGCGCTGGCTGTTCTGGCAGGTCGGCGGCTTCGGCCCCATGCTAGGTCAGGCGCATCATTTCAACGCCTACGCGCCCATGCGCCCCGACGGGCCCGTGGTGCTGCCCTACGCCCAGGAGCGCTACACCAACGAAGCCAACCGGCTTTACGGCTTGCTCGACCGCCACCTCGCCGATCACGCCTACGTGGCGGCGGACCAGTACACCATCGCCGACATGGCGATCTTTCCCTGGTGCCGGCTGCACAGCCGCCAGCGCGTCGACCTGGACGCCTAACGCCACGTCAAGACGTGGTTCGGCCGCATCGCCCAGCGCCCGGCTGTGGCCAAGGACATGAAGACGACTGAGGACATCGTCACCGGCTTCACAAAGGAAAGCTGGGACGTCGCCTTCGGCAAACGTCAGCGCAAACAGGGCTGATCGGGCGTTACAGCGTCGTGTGGCGGGCGCGGCAGCCGCGCTCGATGGCGACGGCGATCAGGCGGTCGAGCCCGAGCCGCTCGCGCAGCAGCTCCATGATGCGCGTCTCCTCGCGGCCGAAGCGGTGGTCGACCGCCGCGATCTCCCAGGCCAGAGCATAGGCCGTCTCGCGCAGCTTCACCGGCAGCGCCTCGGCGATCACGGTCAGGACCGCCTTCATGCCGTCCTCGTCGGCCAGCAGTGCCGCGCAATGCTTGGCCACGGTCGGCAGCTCGTTCTCATCGAAGCCGGCGAACACAGGGAGGCGGCGCACGATGTCGCCGATGCGCCTGAACTCGGCCTCGCGCATCTCGCGGTCGGAGGCCGAGACGACGATCATGGTGTAGATCAGCGCCGAATGGTGGTCGATGGTCGTGGTGTGGTCGACCGGCTTGGACGCGTTCATGCGCACTCCGTTCCTGCCGCGTCACATAGCCGGGCGGCCCGCACGGGTCAACCGCCCCGGTCAATCGCTCCGGTAGCCGGCCAGGAAGTGGCGCGGCGCGGCGATCGCCCCGTCCCTAGCGGTACCAGCGCGGTCAGCCGCCGGCCATGGCGGCGAAGAACCCTTCCGGATCGCCGCGTTCGACGAGCCGATGGCCGGCGATCTCGAAGAAGCGGGTGCCGATGGTCCGGACGAAACTGCGGTCGTGCGAAACGACGATGCAGCTCGCACCGTGTTCCAGGATTTCGGCCTCGAGCCGTTCCTGGCCAGCGATATCCACGTGGTTGGTCGCTTCATCCAGGAGATAGAAGTTCGGCTCGCTGAGCCTGAGCGCGAGCAGCACCAGGCGCGCCCGCTGGCCCAGGCTCAAGCCGCCGATGGGTTTCGTCTGCTTCTCGATCGGGAAGCCGGCGCCCGCGAGCAGTGACGTGGTGCGTTGATCGCCTTGCCAAAACCCTGCGATGACGTCGAACGGCGTCCCCGCGCCCGGAAGCTGCGACATGGCCTGGTCGGTGGTGCCCAGCTTCAGCGACGCCGTGACGCGGACGCCCTGGATGTCGTCGCTCGCGATGGCACGGGCCAGCAACTTCATGAACTGCGACTTTCCGGCCCCGTTGCGCCCGAGCAGCGCGAGCCGATCGCCCTGACAGAGGTGAAGCTTGGGCACCGTGAACAACGGGCGCCCGTCGGGCGCCGCCACCGTGACGTTCTCCATGGCCACCAGGACCTTCGCGCGAATGCCGGCGTTGGCGAGGCGGATGTCGCCGGACTTCTCCTTGTGTGGCGGCACGACCGCCGACTCGATCTTGGCGGCGCGCTCCTTGAGATGCTTCGCCTTGACCGTCAGAAGGTCCGAGCCGGAGTTGATGCCGATGTTGGTCAGCTTGGCCGCCTGGCGGCGCAGCTGCTGGGCATCCTTGAGATCGCGTTCCTGCTGGCGGGCCGTCGCCTGGTCGGCTTCGGCCAGCGCGGCGCGGGCGCGGCCGTAGGGCAGCGCGAAGCACGGTGACGATCCCGGCCTCAGGAACAGCGTTTGGTTCGTCGTCGCGTCGAGGAAACTGCGGTCGTGGCTGGCAATGACGATCGGCATGGCGCGCGTCGCGCCGTTCAGCCAACGCTCCAACTGGATGATCTTGCCCAGGTCCAGATGGTTGGTGGGTTCGTCGAGCAGCAGCACATCCGGCTCGTTGACCCAGACCCGCGCGATTAGCATGAGCCTCTGCCAGCCGCCCGACAGCCGCGCGACCGGGCGGCCACGCATGTCGTCCGGTGCCTCGAACGCGTCGAGCGCGACCTCGACGCGCCAGCCGTCGCTGTCGCGGGGATTCGGCCGTCAGGGCATCCAGCACCGCGTCGCGCAGCGTCAACGCGTGCAGGGTGTGTGGAACGTCCTGCTCGACGAAGCCGATGCGCAGGCCCCGTGAGCGGACGATGGCGCCGCTGCTCGGTTCCTGGCGGCCGGCGATGCAGCGCAGCAGCGTCGTCTTGCCCGCGCCGTTGCCGGCGACGAGACCGACGCAGTCCCCCTCGCCGATGACGATCGAGACGTCGTTGAAGACCGGTTCGGTGGCGATGACGCCGACGGCATTGAGGCTGATGGAGCCCATGGCACGATCTCTGGTCTTGAGGGAACCAAGGCGCGTAGGCGCCGGTGTAGGCAGACCAGAGAGCAGAACGGGAAAGGTGTCCGGACCCCTTTGGTCAGCCCTGCAGCAACGGCTGCAGGGCGTGAACAGGGCCACGCGTGCGATGCCAGTCAACTCGGATCGTCATGGGCTGGTTCATAAACCGCGACGGCATGCGACTTCAAGCGGCGATGACCGCCATCGCCATGGGTCCCCGCCGCCCGCAACGAACGTCGCCTCGCCTCTCGCTGCGGCCGGCGCGCGCCCGATGGCTGATCAATCGCCCCGGTACCCGGCCAGGAAGGCGCGCGTCGCGGCGATCGCCGCGGCCAGGCCGCAGCGTTCCACCGCCACGCCCTCGGGGAAGGCCGAGGCGAGTCGCGAGGGTAGCATGGCGTCGAGCATGACGAACACGCCACGGTCGTCGGCCCGGCGCACCAGGCGGCCGAACGCCTGGCGCAGCTTGAGCCGGGCAATGCGGTCGTCGAAGCGCGCGCCGCCGAAGGCGGCCCGGCGCGCCTTGTGCAGGATGTCGGGCCGCGGCCACGGCACGCGGTCGAACACGATCAGGCGCAGACTGGGTCCCGGCACGTCGACGCCGTCGCGCACCGCGTCGGTGCCCAGCAGGCACGCGCGCTCCTCGGCACGGAAGATGTCGACGAGCGTGCCGGTGTCCATGGCGTCCACGTGCTGGGCGTAGAGCGGGATGCCGGCGGCCTCGAGCGCGCCGCCGATGCGCGCGTGCACGGCGCGCAGCCGCGCGATCGCCGTGAACAGGCCGAGCGCGCCGCCCCCCGCCGCCAGGAATAGCTCGCGGTAGGCGGCGGCGATGTCGTCGGGCGCGTCGCGGCGCACGTCGCGCACCACCAGCACACGGGTCTGGCGGGCGTAGTCGAAGGGCGACGGCACGGCTACGCGCACGGCGGCGCCGTCCAGGTGCGCGGCGCCGGTCAGGGTCTCGGCCGCCTGCCACGCCTCGACCGGATCGCCGCCCGCGTCGCGCAGGGTCGCCGAGGTCACCAGCACGCCGTGGGCCGGACGCACCACCGCCTCGGCGAAAGGCTTGGTCGGATCGACCCCGTGGCGGTGGTAGCCGACGTCGATGTCGTGGCCGTCGATCCGGTCGATGGCGAACCAGTCGACGAACGCCTCGGGCACGGCATCGCCCAGCGCGGCCAGCATGGCGCGCCAGGCGGGCACGATGACCGTGCCGCGCCGTTCCAGCGCGCGCCCCTGGGCCTCGAGCCGCACGCGGGTCGCCCCGTCGAGCGTCGCCGCGTCCTCGTCGAGTCGGCGCGCGAAGCGTCGCGCGAGCTCGACCATGGGCTGGGCCAGCCGGGCGAGCGCGGCGTCGAGCGCCTGGGCCGCGTGAAGCGCGCCTTTGACCAGCGGCTCGGTCGGCGCCTCGAGGCTGTAGGGGCTGGCGGCGTCCTCGGCGCGCGCCAGCACCTGGGCGCGCACGCGTGCGAGGAACGTCTCGGTCGGCCCCATGGGATCGCCGGTCGCCACCCGGCGCAGCCAGCCTTCGGCGGGCAGCGCCCGTGCCGCCGTGAGGATCTCCTCGAGCAACGCGCGCTTCTCGTCGTCCTCGATCAGGTCGCCGGCGCGGCGTTCCAGGCCGCGGGCGCTGCGGTTACGCCGGCCCTCGCCGCCCAGCAGCCAGCGGCGCAAGTCGGCGGTCTCGCGCCCCGAAAGGTGCGCCGAGAACGCGCTGTCGGCCGCGTCAAACACATGATGCCCTTCGTCGAACACGATGTGGGTCGGCAACCAGGTGTCGGCGGCGGCGTGCGCCGCCTGGACCATGACCAGCGCGTGGTTGGCGATGACCACGTCGGCCCGGCGCGCCCGGCGGACCGAATCTTCGATGAAACAGCGGCCGTAGTGCGGGCAGGCGCTGTATAGGCATTCGCCGCGCCGGTCGGCAAGGCCGAGCGTGACGCGCGCGCCCAGGAGCTCGACCAGCCACGCCGGAAAGTCACCGCCGGTCAGATCGCCGTCGCGCGTCGCCTCGGCCCAGCGCGCGACCAGGCCGAGCGCGATGGCGTCGCGCGGCCGGCCGAGCGCGCCGGCCACCGCTTCCTCCAGGTTCAAGAGGCACAGGTAGTTCTCGCGCCCCTTGCGCACGACCACGCGGCGCGCCTTGGCAGCGGCGTCGGCGAACAGGCGATCGAGTTCGTGGTCGACCTGACGCTGCAGGTTGCGCGTGTAGGTGGAGACCCACACGGCACCGTCGTTCTTCTCGGCCCAGACGCTGGCCGGCGCCAGGTAGCCGAGCGTCTTGCCGACGCCCGTGCCGGCCTCGGCGACCACGAGGTTGGGCTGGCCGTCCTCCTCGCGCGGGGCGAAGGCGCGCGCGACTGCCGCCGCGTAGTCGGCCTGCTCCGGCCGGTCCTCGGCGTTCGCGCCTAGCATGGCGGCCAACCGGCGCCGCGCCTCGCCGTCGGTGACCGGCGCGCAGCCGGCCGGCGGCCGGGGCGCCGTTTCCTGCCATTCGGGCAGCCGGCGCCAGACGTCGAGCCCGCCGGGCGGCGCCGTGCCCACGACGGCCTGCACGGCTTCGGCCCATGGCCAGCCGCCGCGCGCCATGGTGGCGGCCACGGCCGCCGCGGCCTGGCGTGCGGGCTCGTCCAAGGCCGCCAACTCGGCCGTCAGGGCCTGGGCGGTGCGCGCCACGGTCGTCGCCTGGGTCCCCAGGCCGTCGGGTGCCGGCAGGCCGAGCAAGGCGGCCAGCCCGGCGGGGGTCGGCACGAAGAACGTGCCCGGGCGGACGAAGGCGGCGAGTTGAAGCACGTCGCGCAGCGCGCCGGCCTCCAGGCCGAGCCGGCGCAGCGTCGCCGGGCCGTGGCAGACCAGCGGCGGCGGCCCTGCGGCGATACGCCGGCGCGCCTCGTCCTTGGCGATCGTCCGGGCGCCGTCCGCGTCGGCGAGCGCCGCGCCGCCGGCGCCCACGACGAGCGCGGGTGCCGCCGCCACGAGCCGGGTTGGATTGGTCATGCGCCGACTATAGCGGCCGCGGCGCGTTGACGCTCCTGGCCGCGCTCCGTAGGGTCCGGCAGCCGCGGAGGAGCCGATGACCGAGTTGCGCGACCTTGCCCAAGCCTGCAACGCCTGGCCGTTCGTCGAAGCGCGCAAGCTGGTGGCACGCTTCGCCAAGGCGCCGCCGGCCAAGGGCTACGTGCTGTTCGAGACCGGCTATGGCCCCTCGGGCCTGCCGCACATCGGCACGTTCGGCGAAGTGGCGCGCACGTCCATGGTGCGCCACGCCTTCGCCCGGCTCTCCGACCTGCCGACCCGGCTGTTCGCGTTTTCCGACGACATGGACGGGATGCGCAAGGTCCCGACCAACGTGCCGAACCAGGCCATGCTGAACGAGCACATCGGCCGGCCGCTGACCTGCGTGCCCGACCCGTTCGGCAAGTACGAGTCCTTCGGGCACCACAACAATGCCATGCTGCGCGCGTTCCTGGACCGCTTCGGCTTCGACTACGAGTTCCAGTCCTCGACCGATTGGTACAGCTCGGGCCGGTTCGACGCGACGCTGCGCCTGGTGCTGCGCCACTACGACGCGGTCATGGCGATCATGCTGCCGACGCTGGGACCCGAACGTCGCGCCAGCTTCGCACCGTTCCTGCCGGTGTGCCCGCGCACGGGCCGCGTGCTGCAGGTGCCCATTGTCGGGCGCGACCTGGACGCCGGCACGGTCGCCTACCGCGACCCCGAGACCGGCGAGCACGTGGACGTGCCGGTGACCGGCGGCCACTGCAAGCTCGGCTGGAAGACCGACTGGGCCATGCGCTGGACCGCCATGGCCGTGGACTACGAGATGTCCGGTAAGGACCTGATCGATTCGGTCAAGGTGTCCAGCCGCATCTGCGCGGCGCTGGGCGGCGAACCGCCGGCGGGCTTCAACTACGAGCTGTTCCTCGACGACAAGGGCGAGAAGATCTCGAAGTCCAGGGGCAACGGCCTGACCATCGAGGAATGGCTGGCCTACGGCACCGAGGAGTCCCTGTCGCTGTTCATGTACGCCAACCCGCAGCGCGCCAAGCGGCTCTACTTCGACGTCATCCCGCGTCACGTCGACGAGTACGCCGACTGGCTGGTCAAGTCGCGTGCCGAGGCTCCGGAACGCATCCTCGACAATCCGGTCTGGCACATTCACCAGGGCACGCCGCCGGCGCCGACCCAGCCGCTGACCTACGCCGTGCTGCTGAACCTGGCCAGCGTGTGCAACGCTGAGGACAAGGCGGTGCTGTGGGGCTTCATCAGCCGCTACGTCAAGGACGCCACGCCGGCCAACGCGCCCATGCTCGACCGGCTGGCCGGCTTCGCCGTGCGCTACTACCAGGACTTGGTCAAGCCGGCGAAGCGATTCCGCGCGCCGACCGCGCAGGAGCGCGCAGCGATCGCCGACCTGCGCGCCGTGCTGGCCGGTCTGGCGCCAGGCGCGGACGCCGAGGCGATCCAGTACCAGGTCTACGAGGCGGGCAGGCGTCACGGCTTCGCCAACCTGCGCGATTGGTTCAAGGCGCTCTACGAGGTGCTCATGGGCCAGTCCGAAGGGCCGCGCATGGGCTCCTTCATCGCGCTCTATGGCATCGCCGAGACGCTCGCCCTGATCGACAAAGCGCTGTCCGGCGGTCTGACCTGAAGGCTACAGCGCGGGCGTGACGTCGGTCGCGGCGAAGATGACGGCCAGCATGGCCGAGCTATCGACAATCACTTCGGCATCCCGATGTCGTCGTAGAAGAAGTCGCCGTGGTCGAGCGAATGACCGGGCTCCGTCATGTGAGCGGCACAGCGCCCGCCAATCTCGAGCATCTCCTCGACGGTGGCCTTGGCCTGCCGACGCCCGGTGATGCGCTCAAGACGTTCCGTGAGCGCCTCGACCACGACTCGCGTCATCGACCCCCCGTCTCGGCGGCGAGTCTGCGCGCCAACTCGTGAGCCTGGGGTCCTTGACGTTCAGGGACACATCGATCGGTCAATCGAGCCTAGGGCATCTCGAACGGCGGCGTGGCGAGATCGCCGAGGCACGGGCTCGCCGCGGCGGTGACCGGATCGTCGAGGAACGCCGCCACGACCTCGAGCGCGCAGGGCGTGGCGAACGTCACGGCGTGGCCGTAGCCCGGGAAGCGGATCAGGGTCGCCTGGCTCAGGTGGTGCGCCGCCGCCTCGGCCCAGGCTGGTGGCGTCACCAGATCCTCCTCGCCGACCAGCAGGAGTACCGGCACGTCGGACACGGCCGGGGCGCGCGCGGCCGCGCCCAGGGACGCGACGCCGAGCGAGGCGCACCACGCTTCGCCGTCCGGCACGCGGTCGTGCTTCAGGTCGTGGATGTCCGAGACCCGCGCGCCGGCCGGGTCGACAAAGCCGCGCACCTCGCCGCACCAGCGCGCGTCGAGCGCGAGCGAGGCCATGCCGTCCTCGCGTTCGTACCACACCAGCGCGCCGACGATGCCCGCCAGGCGATCGAAATCGCCGGCCTCGGCATCGGCCAGCGCGGCCGGCACCGCGCGGCTGGCAGCCGCGTCGTAGGTCAGCACCTCGATGGCCTCGGCCACCGCCCGGCCGTCCATCACCAGGGTCGGCGCGGCCACGTCGTCCGGGTCCTCGGTCCAGGTCAGCGGTTCGCGGTCGAGCGCCGCGACGACACGCTCGAACATGGCCGGCAGATCGGGGTAGCGCGCGGCGCAAGAAGGATCGGCGGCGCACAGGGCGAACAGGCGACGGCGCCAGCGGTCGTCCTCGTCGTCCACCAGATCGTCGGGGACATCGGGCGTCATGACCGAATCGAGCACGATCGAGCGGATGCCTTCCGGATCGTCGCGCAGCACCGTCAGCGCCAGGTACGTACCGTAGGACACGCCCCACAGGTGCCATGATCGGTAGCCGAGGGCCCGCAGCACCGCGGGCATGTCGGCGGCGCGCTGGTCGGTGGTGAACGCGCCGAGTGGCACGCCCTGGTCGCGCAGCGCCGCGGCGCACCCCGCGATGGCGTCGAGCCGGGTGTCGCGGGCGCCGCCGCGCGCCGCGAGCCCTTCGGCGAGCAGCGCCTCGACCGCCGCCTTGAACGGCGGGCAGTCGATGCTGGGCCGCGACGGCGGCGAACCACGCTGGGCCAGGATCACCAGGTCGCGCCGACCGAGGAAGGGATAGTCCTCGAGCGCCTGCCACCACACGCCCACGTCGTCGACGCCGAGGAACGCGTTGCCGCCCGGCCCACCATCGAGATAGACGAGCGGCGCTTCGTTTCCGCCTGCCGCGCCCTCGATCACCAGGACGAACAGCGCGACGTCGAGCGCGGCGGACGCCCCACTGCCGAGCGGGCGCGTGACGCGGTGGCACGTGGCCTCGACCCCCGGTGGTACCTCGAACGGACACGCGACGACCTCGGCCTCGGTCGCCTTCGCGCTGTCCGCCGTCCCCGCTACCAGCGCCAGGCCCGCCGCGAGCAGCGAGCGCCATCGGATCACACGCGCAGCCCCTTCTCGCGCGCCCACCGGAAGTACAGCTCGCGTGCCGTCCGATGGACCGGCCCCGGCTGCAGATCGCGCCGCTCAATGCGCGTGCACGGCGTGACCTTCTGGTAGTTGGCGGTCGAGAAGATCTCGTCGGCGTCGAGCACCTCCTCGTAGGTCAGCGTGCGTTCGACGACCTGGACACCCGTGTCGCGCAACAGCCCCATGACGGGCGGGTTGCCTTCGGTCCCCCGGCCCTCGAAGTAGACGATCGATCGCATGGTTGTCCTCCTTGCGCGGGGCACGACACGTCTGGGAAGCTCGGCGCGCCAAAGCACACGCCATCGGAGGGCCCGCCGCCGGCGACCCCGTGGGGTGAACCCCGGCATCGAGGGGTTCACGTCGTCGTGCCGCCAATCTTATGCCCGGGTCCGGAGACAGCTCAAAAAGGAAGGTGCCCCGGTCCGCGGGGCGCGGCACCGACGCCTGTGCCCGCGGTGCATGGATCATTCGCCCGTCCTGCGCCGTTCGCGCAGTATCGTCCTCGCGAAAACCACAACCAACAGCGCCATGTCGTAAGTGATTTATACAATCGTCGTGCGGCTTGAAAAATGATTGTTCCCACGCGATCATGTCACGATGATTGAACTTCTATGTTACTGAACTTATACTGGCCTGCGTTGACATTGACTCGTTGAGGGCCAAGCGGGGGATCCCGAAGAGGGCGAAAGTCTGGCTCATTGTGGCGAACTGAGGAGGTTCGCCGTGACGATGCCCATACCGCTGCGTTGCGACTTCGATGCCGGCGACCTCCGCCGGCTGGCGCGGAGCAGCAAGGACGCCAACCAGGCTCGACGGCTTCTGGCGCTGGCGACGATCCAGGCCGGCGGCACACGCACCGATGCGGCGGCGGTGGGCGGGGTGGGGCGTCACATTGTGCGTGACTGGGTGGTCCGGTTCAACGCCGAGGGGCCGGCTGGACTGCTGGACCGCAAGGCGCCTGGCCAGCCGGCCCGCCTCGACGATGAGCATCGCCGTGCCCTTGTGGAGATGGTCGAAGCCGGGCCGATCCCGGCGGCTCACGGCGTCGTGCGCTGGCGGCTGGTCGATCTGGTCCAGTGGCTCTGGGACGAGTTCCGCGTCACGGTCTCGGAGACGACCGTGAGCCGCGTCCTGCACACGATGGGCTATCGCAAGCTCTCGACCCGGCCCCGCCATCATGCCCAGGACCCCGAGGCGGCGGTCGTTTTTAAAAAACTTCCCCGACCGTCTGGCGGAGATCGCGGCCGGCAAAGCGGCGGGCAAGCGCCTAGAAGTCTGGTTCGCCGACGAGGCCCGGATCGTCCAGAAGAACAAGATCACCCGGCGTTGGGCCCGGCGCGGCACGCGGCCCCGCGCCCCGAGCGACCAGCGGACCCAGTCGGTCTACATCTTCGGGGCAATCTGTCCGGCCGAAGGCAAGGCGGCAGGGTTGGTCCTGCCCGCGTGCAACACCGCGGCGATGAACCTGCATCTCGCCGAGATCTCCCAGGCCGTCGCCGCCGACGCCCATGCCGTCCTCCTGCTCGACCAGGCGGGCTGGCACACCACCGATAAGCTCGATCTGCCCGACAACATCTCCATCGTGCTCCTGCCGGCCAAATCGCCCGAGTGGAACCCGACCGAGAACACCTGGCAGTTCATGCGCGACAACTGGCTCTCCAACCGCGTCTTCAAATCCGCCGAGGACATCGTCGATCTCTGCTGCCAAGCCTGGAACAACCTCGTCGATCAACCCTGGCAATTCATGTCCATCGGACCCCGCGAATGGGCAAACGGGTTCTGATCAATGCAGGTTGGTATCAGGCGCTTGATGCCGCGCGCCCGGGCCTCCGACTCCGCGGTCTCCAGCAAGCGCCGCCCCAACCGCCGACCCTGGTGTGATGGGTCTACCGCGACGCTGTAGATGAGAAGCCCGTCAGGCTCCGTGTCGAGCGCGAGGACGCCAACGATGCTGCCGCCATCATCCAGGACCCACACCCCGCCCCGATTGATGCGGACGCTGTAGTCCTCGGTCATGGGCAGCGGCGGATAGCCGAGGCGCTCAACATAGATCTGGTAGGCCCGGCGACTGTACTGGGTGACGCCCTTTTCATCGGCGGGGGTCGAAGGCCGCAGCGTCGGCATCATGGTTGCGCCGGGCCCGTCACGGCCAGGTCGTCGCCTTCGCGGCAAAATCCGTCGTCTGGGCCTTGACCACGCAGAAGCGCTGGCCGGTCGGCGCCTCCATGACCCACCAGTCACACACCAGCGCGACCCGGCGGGCACCAAGCCCTTCGAGCCGCAGCACCTCGGCCTCAATGTCGTCGGTTTCGATGTCCAGGTGCACGCGGCTTTCGTGGCTTACGCGCTGGACCTCGACGTGCATGCCGCCCGGGCCGCGCTCGAGACTGTAGTAGTTCGGGTCGGTCGCGGAAGGTGGGTTGCGGACCGCGAGGCCGAGCGCCCGCGTCCAGAACGCCGTGGCCCGCATCCAGGTCCTCGCCCTTGCAGTCGATGCTCAGCCCACCGAGTCGGCTGCGGTGCATTGGGCTATTCCGCGGCCACCGTGGCGAGCGCGTGCTCGATGGCGGCGAGCGCAGCCTGGGCGCGCGATCCATCGGGGCCGCCGGCCTGGGCCATGTCGGACCGGCCGCCGCCGCCCTTGCCGCCCAACTCCGCCGCGCCGACCTTGACCAGCGCGACGGCGTCGTGACGGCCCGTCAGATCGTCGGTGACACCCACGACCAGGGCCGCCTTGCCGTCGGCGACCGAAACCAGCGCGACGACGCCCGAGCCCAGCCGCTGCTTCCACGCATCCGCGATGCCCTTGAGGTCCTTGGCCGGCACGTCGAGCTGGCGCGCCGCCAGCTTGACGCCACCCACCTCGCGCACGTCCTCCGCCTCGTCCGTGCGCCTGCCGCCGCCCAGGCTCAGCTTCTTGCGCGCCTCGGCGAGTTCGCGCTCGAGCCGGCGGCGTTCCTCGACCAGGGCGGCGACGCGCTCGGGCACATCGGCGGGCGCCACGCGAAGCTGGGCCGCGACGGCGCCGAGCCGCTCCTCCTGGGCCACCAGGTGCGTGCGTGCGCCGTCGCCGGTCAGCGCCTCGACGCGGCGCACGCCGGCCGCCACGGCGCCTTCGCCGACGATGCGCAAGAGCCCGATGTCGCCGGTGCGCCGCACGTGGGTGCCACCGCACAGCTCGACCGAATAGGCGCGGCCCTCGCCCTCGCCCATGGCGACGACGCGCACCTCCCCGCTGTACTTCTCGCCGAACAGGGCGAGCGCGCCGGCGGCCACCGCGTCGTCGGGGCTCATCAGGCGCGTGTCGACCTCGGCGTTGGCCAGGATCTGGCGGTTGACGTCGGCCTCGATCGCGGCCAGCTCGGCCGCCGTGACCAGCTTCGGGTGGCTGAAGTCGAAGCGCAGGCGGTCCGGCGCCACCAGCGAGCCCTTCTGCACCACGTGGGCGCCCAGCCGTTGGCGCAGCGCCTGGTGCAGCAGATGGGTGGCCGAGTGGTTCGCGCGCAAGGCTCGCCGGCGCGCGCCGTCGATGGTCAGGCGCACGTCGTCGCCGACCTTGAGCCGCCTGCCCGCGACCGTGCCGATATGGACGTGCAGCGCGCCCAGCTTCTTCTGGGTGTCGCGCACCTCGATGCGCGCGCCCACCGGCCCCTCGATGGCACCCGCATCGCCGACTTGGCCGCCCGACTCGCCGTAGAACGGCGTCTGGTTGACGACCACCGCCACGTCCTGGCCGTGCCCGGCCTCGGCCACCTCCCCTCCGTCGACCACCAGGGCGACGACCTTCGCCTCGGCGGTGTCGACCTCGTAGCCCAGGAACTCGGTCGCGCCGGCACGTTCGTGGATCTCGAACCAGATCCGCTCGGTCACCTGATCGCCGGATCCGGCCCAGTGCGCGCGCGCCGCGGCACGCTGGCGCGCCATGGCCGCCTGGTACCCGGCATGGTCGACCTTGCGGCCCAACTCGCGCAGCGCGTCCTCGGTCAAGTCGAGCGGGAAGCCGTAGGTGTCGTAGAGCTTGAACGCGACCTCGCCGGGCAGTTCGGCGCCCGGTGCCAAACCGTACAACGCCTCGTCCAGGTGGCGCAGGCCGCGCTCCAGCGTCTCGCGGAACCGCGTTTCTTCGAGCCGCAAGGTCTCGGTGACCAGCGGCTGGGCGCGCACCAGTTCGGGGTACGCGGTGCCCATGGCGCCCACCAGGGCGGGCACCAGCCGCCACATCAACGGTTCGCGGCAGCCCATGATGTGGGCGTGGCGCATGGCGCGGCGCATGATCCGGCGCAGCACGTAGCCGCGCCCCTCGTTCGACGGCAGCACGCCATCGGCGACCAGGAAGCACGACGTGCGCAGGTGGTCGGACACGACCCGGTGCGACACCGCATGCGGCCCCTGCGCCGCCACGCCCGACGCCTGTTCCGACGCTTCGATCAGGGTGCGGAACATGTCGATGTCGTAGTTGTCGTGCACGCCCTGCATGACCGCCGCGATGCGCTCGAGCCCCATGCCCGTGTCGATCGACGGCTTGGGCAGTGCCACCCGTTCGCTCGGGCTGACCTGCTTGAACTGCATGAACACCAGGTTCCAGATCTCGATGAAACGGTCGCCATCGGCATCCGGGCTGCCCGGCGGCCCGCCCGGGATGTGGTCGCCGTGGTCGTAGAAGATCTCGGAACACGGCCCGCACGGGCCGGTGTCGCCCATGGCCCAGAAATTGTCCTTGGTGGCGATGCGCACGATCCGCCCGTCCGGCAGGCCGGCGATCCGACGCCACAGGCCGTGCGCCTCGTCGTCGTCGTGGTAGACGGTGACCATGAGGCGGTCGCGCGCCAGGCCGTAGTCGCGCGTGACCAGCGTCCAGGCCAGCTCGATGGCGAGCTCCTTGAAGTAGTCGCCGAACGAGAAGTTGCCCAGCATCTCGAAGAAGGTGTGATGCCGCGCGGTGTAGCCGACATTGTCCAGGTCGTTGTGCTTGCCGCCGGCGCGCACGCACTTCTGCGCCGTCACGGCGCGGCGGTAGGGGCGCTGCTCATTGCCGGTAAAGACGTTCTTGAACTGCACCATGCCGGCGTTGGTGAACAGCAGCGTCGGGTCGTTGTGCGGCACGAGCGGGCTCGAGGCCACGACCTCGTGGCCGTAGGACCTGAAGTAGCCCAAAAACGCGGTGCGGATGTCGTTGACGCTGTGCATGGCTCGACCCGTGTCACGACGCCCGCGCGTACACTGGCCGTGCAAGAGGGGCGCTCGCGCCGTTCTTAGCCGGTGACGGCACCCCTGTCCACGCGCCGCGCCGCGGCGCGTGGCATCCGACGGCCCAGGGCCGCGCTCAAGGTGGCGCGTTGTACACGGCCTCCAGCTTGTGGCCGTCGGGGTCGATGACGAAGGCGGCGTAGTAGGTCGGGCCGTAGTCGGGGCGCGGGCCCGGCGCGCCGTCGCTTGCACCGCCGGCCGCCAAGGCCGCGGCATGAAACCGATCGACTGCCGCGCGGCTCGGCGCCCGAAAGGCAAGGTGAAAGCCAGGACCCGGCGGCGTCACGGGCCAATCCTGGCCGAACAGCATCAGCCGGTCGACGGTGGTATCGGCCTCGCCGTAGCCGATGGCTTACGACGCCGTGAACACCCGCGCGTAGCCCAGCGCCGTCATGATGCCGTCGTAGAAGATACCTGACCGCTCAAGGTCACTGACGCCCAGCGAAAGATGCCCCAGCATCGCTGCACCCAAGAGGGTCTGCGGGAGCGCGGCGTGACCGGCGCTTCCCCACCCGCCCTACTCGCCCGCGGCGGCTTCGGCGTCGTCCTCGGCACCGCCGGCCTCGATGGCCTTGGCGACGAGCCCGGCATTGCCCCGGATCGCGGCCTCGATTTTGGCCGCCACGTCCTTGTTGTCCTTGAGGAACTGCTTGGCGTTCTCACGGCCCTGGCCGATGCGGTTGTCCTTGAACGAGAACCACGACCCCGACTTCTCGATCACGCCGGCCTTCGCGCCCAGGTCGACCAGCTCTCCCTCCTTCGAGATGCCCGAGCCGTACATGATGTCGAACTCGACCACCTTGAACGGCGGCGCCACCTTGTTCTTGACCACCTTGACCCGGGTCTGGTTGCCGACCACCTCGTCACGGTCCTTGATCGCGCCGATGCGCCGGATGTCGAGCCGCACGGACGCGTAGAACTTGAGTGCGTTGCCGCCGGTCGTGGTCTCGGGATTGCCGAACATCACGCCGATCTTCATGCGGATCTGGTTGATGAAGATGACCAGGCAGCCGGAGCGAGCGATCGACGACGTGAGCTTGCGCAGCGCCTGGCTCATCAGCCGCGCCTGCAGGCCGACGTGCGAATCGCCCATCTCGCCTTCCAGCTCGGCGCGCGGCACCAGCGCGGCGACGCTGTCCACGACCAGCACGTCGATCGCGCCCGAGCGCACCAGGGTGTCGGCGATCTCGAGCGCCTGCTCGCCGGCGTCGGGCTGTGAGATCAGCAGGTCGTCGCTGTTCACGCCCAACTTCCGCGCGTAGACCGGATCGAGCGCGTGCTCGGCGTCCACGAAGGCGCAGGTGCCGCCCTTGCGCTGCGCCTCGGCGACCACGTGCAGGGCAAGCGTGGTCTTGCCCGAGCTTTCCGGCCCGTAGATCTCGACGACGCGGCCGCGCGGCAGGCCGCCGATGCCGAGCGCGATGTCGAGCCCGAGCGAGCCGGTGGGAATCGCCTCGATGTCCACCGCGGTGTCGCTCTGGCCGAGCTTCATAATCGAGCCCTTGCCGAACGCCCGCTCGATCTGCCCGAGGGCCGCCTGGAGCGCCTTGGTCTTGTCCATTTCGTCCTTCTCGACCAGCTTGAGCGATGCAGCGGACATGCGATTCTCCACTATCCTTATCCGGGTTGCGCGACGCAACGACCGGTTTGTATCGCGTTTGTTCTTGACAGTCAAGAACTAAATAAGAACAAAATAGGTTCTAAACAAGATCGTGCGGAGGGATGTTCGGATACCGTTCGGCTCAGACGGGGGCGGGGTCGAGCGCGTCCTTAACCTTCGCCGCGAGCTGCTTCAGGCTGAACGGCTTGGGCAGGAAGCCGACGTCGCCGAGCGCGTCGATGCCGCCCCGGAAGGCGTCCTCGGCATAGCCCGAGATGAACACGATCTTGGTTTCCGGGCGCAGCTTGCGGATCTCGCGGGCGAGCGCCGGGCCGTTCATCTGGGGCATGACCACGTCGGTGATGACCAGATCGATCGCCGCCTTGGGTGCCCTCACGGCCTCGAGCGCCGCGGCCGCGCCGTTCGCCTCGATCACCACGTAGCCCTTGCCGCGCAGCGCGCGCGCGGCGAAGGCGCGCACCACCTCCTCGTCCTCGACCAGCAGGATGGTGCCCTCGCCGGTGAGGTCGGTCGGCACCTCGCACACGTGCGCCTGCTCGCGCCGTCGCTCGCTTTCGTCGGCGTGGCGCGGGAAGTAGATGCGGAACACCGCGCCGTGGCCGACCTCGCTGTCCACGAAGATGTAGCCGCCGGTTTGCTTGACGATGCCATAGACGGTCGACAGCCCGAGCCCGGTGCCCGCGCTGACCTCCTTGGTCGAGAAGAACGGCTCGAAGATCTTGCCGATGATCTGCTTGGGAATACCCTTGCCCGTGTCGGACACCTCGACGACGACATAGTCGCCGGCCGGCATCATCTCGGGGCCGTGGCCGTCGTCGTCGTGCCGCTCGTTCGTCGTGCGGATGGTCAGCCGGCCGCCTTCCGGCATGGCATCGCGCGCGTTCACCGCCAGGTTGATGATGACCTGCTCCATCTGGCCCGGATCCGCCTTGATCAGGCCCAGGTCGCAGCCGTGCACCATTTCCAGCTCGATGCTCTCGCCGATCAGCCGGCGCAGCAGGTGCGACAGCTCGCTCAGCGTGTCGGTTACATCGACGACCCGCACCTGCAGCGTCTGGCGCCGCGAGAACGCCAGAAGCTGCCGCACCAGGCCGGCGGCGCGGTTGGCGTTCTGCTTGATCTGCATGATGTCGGAGAACGACTGGTCGCCCGCCTGGTGGCGCATCAGCAGCAGGTCGCAGAAGCCCAGCATCGCCGTCAGCAGGTTGTTGAAGTCGTGGGCGATGCCGCCGGCCAGTTGGCCGATCGCCTGCATCTTCTGCGACTGAGCGAACTGCACCTCCAGGTTCTTCTGCTCGGTCGTGTCGATGACGTGGAGGATGATGCCGTCGATCTTGCCGTCGGGTTTGCGCAACGAGCTGGTGTAGATCGCGACGATGGAATCGTTGGCGCCTTCCAAGCGCACCTCGAGCGGCGGGCGCGTCTCGCCCACCTCCTCGGCCTGGGCCTCGGCGATGCGGCGCGCGACCTCGGCGCGGTCGTCCGCCGCCACCAGGTCAGAGAAGGCCACGCCGAACGGCTCGGGCACCGCGTCCACCGTCAGGCGCCTGAGCGCACGGTTCGACTCGACGACACGGCCGTCCGGATCGAGCATGGCGATGCCGATGGGCGCGTCATCGAAGAATTGCACGTAGCGCGCGCCGCTGATGCGATGCGCCGGTGACCCGGCCATCGCCGAGTCGAGCTGAACGAGGCCGACCACGATCGGCTGGCCGCTGGCCGTCTGGGCGCGCCGGCACGTGACCACGACGCTCAAGGGCTCCTCGCCGCCGGCCGACAGGGTGAGCGCCGTCGTGCCGACGCCCTCGGCGCCCAAGAGCGCCTCCAGGTTGCCGCCGGCGACCACGTCGTCGAGCCGGGCGCCCTCGCCCACCGGGCTCGCGGCGCCGCGACCGAGCCAGCCCGCGAGGCATTCGTTGACATAGAGCAGCGTGCCGTCGTCGCCGCACACGAACGCGCCGACCGGCATGGTGTCCATGTAGCTGCGCAATCGGTCACGCTCGGCCGCGGCCTCGGCCTCGGCGTGGGTCGACCGTCGCAAGAGGCGCGCCTGCTGGTCCGCCAGCCGCTCGGCCGCCACCACGGCCCGCGCCACCACGGCCCGCGCGACCGCCAGCCGGATCGCCAACGCGGCGGCGGCGCCGAACGCCAGGATCAGGCCGGCGACCGGCCAAGCCAGGGCGGCAGCCTGGGGCCCAGCACCGTGCAGGGCCACCCAGGCGCCACCCGCCACCAGGACGGCACCCAGCACGACCGCCACGATCCAGCCGAACCCGCGCAGGTGTCCCGCCTCCGTGCCGTCAACCGCCAGGTGCGTCGAGGCCTGGTCGGTCATGACTCGTCAACCATCATGGAGGAAGTCTTAACCGGCAAGGCTTAAAGCATCCTTAACCCTGCCGACATCGCCCGCCGCGCCCCGAGCCGGGCGCCCGATCAGCCTCGGGCGGCGAATTCAGGGGCCCCCGGCGGGTGCGGACGGCGGGCCGGCAGCTTGCCCTTCAGCCGCATGACGTAGCCGATCACCTCGGCCACGGCGTGGAAGTGCTGCTCGGGCACGAAGCCGTCCAGCTCCACCGCATCGTGCAGGGCGCGGGCGAGCGGCGGGTTCTCGACGATAGGCACTCCGGCTTCCTTGGCCACCTCGCGGATCTTGGCGGCGATGCGGACGGCGCCCTTGGCCACCACCTTGGGCGCCGGCATGGCGCCGATCTCGTACTTGAGCGCCATGGCGAAGTGGGTCGGGTTGGTCAGGACCACGTCGGCGGTCGGCACGGCGGCCATTATCCGCTTGCGCGACCGCTCGTTGCGCAGTTGGCGTTGCCGGGCCTTGACCATGGGGTCGCCTTCGCTCTGCTTGAACTCGTCCCTCAGCTCCTGGCGCGACATGCGCAGCTTGCGGTGGTGTTGCAGCTTCTGGAACAACAGATCGGCGCCGGCCACCGCGGTCATGACCGCGGCCGTCGCGAGCAAGAGTTGGCGGGCGAGTTCATCCAGGAGCCCCACCGCCTGCTCGGGGTCGAGCGTGATGGCGTTGATCAACCGCCCCGCCTCGGGCCACATCACCATGGTGGCGACGGCGGTGACCAACGCGATCTTTGCGACGCCCTTGCCGAGCTCGACCAGCGCGTGCAGCGAAAAGAGGCGCTCGACGCCCTTGAGCAGGGAAATCCGATCGGGCTAGGGCTCGATCGTCTCGGTCGAGAGGATGAAGCCGTGCTGCACAAGACCCGAGGCGACGGCCACGAGGACCAGAAGCCCGAGCACCGGCGCGAGCGCCAGGCCGGCGTCCATCGCCATGGCGGTGAAGAGGGCGCCCAGACCCGCCGGGTCGACCGCGATGGTCGCCGCGTCCGCGAGCACGCCGGCGAGGGCGCGGGCGAGCTCCGCCGCCGAGGCTTGCGCGGTCGCGGCGATGGCCACCGCGCCGCCCGCCAGGATCGCCAAGTGCCCGACATCGCGCGACGAGGCGACCGTCACGGCGACCGTCAGGAACCGGCCGACCACGGCGATCTGGTCGCCCTGCGACGGGTCGAACATGGATGCCGCCGCCAGCCCTGTCTGGGTCGCGATGATGGCGCCGGCGATGCCGATCGCGGCGATCAGGAAGCGCACGATGCCACCGAGCGCCAGACCCACCAGCACCTCCCGCGCCACCAGCCCCAGCGCCTCCCCGTCGCCGGCCGGCAGAGCCGGCAGGCTCGGCGCCACCACCGGGGCGATGACGATCGAGACCAGCAGCGCCAGCGCGAGCCGCGCGCGCGGAAAGACGAACCCCTCGCCAAACCCCGGCAGCACCATGATCGCGGCGCCGACCCGGGCGAACACCAGCAGGGTCTGATAGACGTTGGCGACGAGCAGATCGGCGAGCACCGTGTTACTCGATGGTGGCGATCAGGCTGAACAGATTCTCGCCCAGGTTGATCAGCACGCCGGCCATGAAGGGCAGGGCGATGATGGCGGTGACGAACATCGCCACGACCTTCGGCACGAAGGTCAGCGTCATTTCCTGGATCTGGGTCAGCGCTTGCAGCAGCGAGACGCCGACGCCCACGATCAGCGCGACCGCTATCAGCGGCGCCTAGGCGAGCAGCGTCGCGAACAGCGCGTCCGTCGCGATGTCGACGATGACACCGACGTCCATGCCCCGGCCCCCCCTTACTTGCGCCAGCCTAGATCGGCATCTTGATGACGTCGTTGTACGCCTGGATCACCTTGTCTCGGACCGCGATCACCGATTGCAGCGCGACCTCGGCGTCGGTCACGGCGGCGACGACCTCGTTGAGGTCCGCCTGGTTGGCGACCGCTTGCAGGGACACCGCCTCGACGCGCGCAACGGTGGCGCCGGCGTCGCGTAGTGCGCCTGTGATCAGCGACGCGAAGCTTGACCCATCGTCCTTGGGCGCGGCGCCCGACTTGCTCAGCGCCTCGGCCGCCTGGGTGTACGCGGCGACCGCGCTGGAAACCTTGCTCAGCATGCTCGTCCTCCTAGGGAACGGGACACATGCCTACCTGGCGAGCGACGCGACCACACTCAGGCGCGCAACAGATCGATGGTCTTCTGCAGCATCGTCTTCGAGACTTCGATCACCGCCAGGTTCGCTTCGTAGCTGCGCAGCGCCTGGCGCATGTCGGTCATCTCGATGATCGGGTTGACGTTGGGCAGCAGCACGTAGCCGTCCTTGTCGGCGCTGGGGTGGCCGGGGTCGAAGCGGCGTTCGAACTCGCTCTTGTCGAAGGTCTCGCCGACCACGCGCACCAGATCGAGCCCCGTGGCGCGGTCGAACTCGTTCGCGAACAGCACGGTCCGCCGCCAGTAGGGGTCCGATCCGGGGGACGATGCGGTCGAATCCGAGTTCGCCATGTTCTCAGCGATGACGCGCAGTCGCTCGCTCTGCACGCGCAGTCCCGACGACGCGATCGCGATGGTCTTGGCCATGTCCATGGACTACCTCACGCGCCGGAGCCGCGACCCAGTGCCAGCTTCACCAGGTCGACGTGCTTGCGATAGATGTTGGCCGTGAGCTGGTAATCCGACGCCGTCTTAGCGATCTGCGCCAGTTCCTCCTCCAGCACCACGGCGTTGCCGAAGGTGTTCACGCCGCCTTCACGATGGGTCCCGACCACGGCGAAGGGCTCGCCCTGCTGGTACCCGGCGCCGCCCAGATGGCCGGACAAGGTCATGGCCAAGCCAACACCGCCGCCGCTGCCCGCCAGCATGGCGGCGAAGCGCGACGGCGCCAGGTCACGCGGCTTGTACTGCGGCGTGTCGGCGTTGGCGATGTTCTGCGCTAGCACTTCCTGGCGCTGGCCGAGCCAAGCGAAGCACTCGGTCAAGGCCGCGAACAAGGGCAGGGTCGAAAGCTTCATCGGCGTCCGCTTTCTGGCCGCCCCCCGACCACTGTCCGACGCGACGCCTGAACATTTCGTTAAGCCAGAACCGTGACGGGGCCCGAACCTTGCGATAGGATGATGAAAAGGTGCTCGGACGTGACGGGGGCCGCCCGGTGCTTTACCTGACGCGCAAAGTCGGCGAATCGGTCGTCATCAACAATGACATCGAGGTGACGGTCGTCGAGGTGCGCGGCCGTTCCATCAAGCTCGGCTTCACGTTTCCCCCCGATGCCTCGGTGCTGCGCAAGGAACTGCACGAGCGCATCAAGGCCGAGAACATCGCCGCCGCGACCGGTGACGCCGGCGGTCTCGACGACGTGCTGGCTAGCTCGGCCGCCGCGCCGACCAAGGTCGACTAGGGCACGTTCATCCTCCCTTAACGCTGACCGGGCAAGTGTTGATCCCTGACGGGGGATGCCCCGCACGGGAAAAGGACGACCCGGCGTGCGCTTCAAGGGACGGCTGTTCGACGGCATGCGGTCCGCCGCGCGGGAACGCGCGCCCACCGCTCACGCTCGCGTGACGGTCCCGCCCCACGGCGTCGACGCTCCGCCGTCGATGGAAACGCTCGAGGCCGATCTCGCCGCCGCGCGGCTCGACCGTCGCGTGCCGGCCGCCGTGCTGCTGGTCGTCGCCGATCTGATGGCCCGGCTGATCGCGGCGACCGCCGAAGCCGGAGCCGGCCGACCATGACCATCGACCTGGCCGCCCAGCGTCTGGAATCGGCGCACGGCCTGGTGGCCGCGATCCGCCAGACCATCAAGGAGTCGCCCGAGACCGACCTGCAGCCGTTGCTCGCGGTGGTCGAGACTGCGTGCAACGTCGTGGCCGGCTTGGCGCCCGCCGAAGCGCGCGGCCTGCTCAGCCGCGTCGTCGCCCTGCTCGACGACGTCGAAGCCCTGGAACGCGACCTCGATGCCCTACGCTAGGAGGCCCGTCGACGCCTGACCAACATGGCGCGCACGCGCCAAGCCAACGACGCCTACGGCGACAACGGCCGGAAGCGGCGCTAGGGGCCCGGCGTGGAAACCATCGACATCGTCCGCTTCGCTGGCGCCCTCGTCCTGGTGCTCGGGCTGATCGCGCTCGCGGGCTTTCTCGCCCGACGCCTGGGCCTGAGTGGCAGCGGCCCAGTGCGCGGGCCGCGCAGCCGCCGTCTCGGCGTGGTCGAGGCGCTCACCCTCGATCCCAAGCGCCGGCTGGTCCTGGTGCGGCGCGACAACGTCGAGCACCTGCTGCTGCTGGGGCCCGACGGGGACCTGGTGGTCGACCAGGATCGCCGGCGCTCTACGCGTCCAGGCGCCGGCCGCGCCCCCTCTGGCCGCGCTGCCGCCGCCCGCCACCCGTCAGGAACCCAGCCTGTGATGCGCCGGACCCTCGTCCTGGCCGGTCTAGGCCTGGCCCTGCTGCCCACGGCGGCGGCGGCCCAGTCGCTCAACATCGACCTGAGCGGCTCGACGACCTCGAACATCTTCCAGCTTATCGCGATCATGACGGTGCTCAGCCTGGCGCCGTCGATCCTGGTGGTGGTCACATCGTTCACCCGGATTGTGGTCGTGCTGTCGTTCCTGCGCAGCGCGCTCGGTCTGCAGCAGACGCCGCCCAACACGGTACTGGTCAGCCTGCCGCTGTTCCTGACCGCGTTCATCATGGCGCCGACCCTGACCGCGTCATACGACGACGGCATCCGCCCCCCTGCTCGACGACGAGATCGACCAGGCTGAGGCGTTCGACCGGGCCACGGCACCGATCCGCACGTTCATGCTGGGTCAGGTGCGCGAGAAGGACATCGCCTTCTTCCTCGACCTCTCCGGCACGACCGAGGTGACGGACCCCGGCGACACGCCGCTGCGCGCCCTGATCCCCGCGTTCATGATCAGCGAGTTCCGGCGCGCCTTCGAGATCGGCTTCCTTGTCTTCGTGCCGTTCCTGGTCATCGACATGGTGGTGGCGTCGGTTTTCATGTCCGTGGGCATGATGATGCTGCCTCCGGTCATGATCTCGCTGCCGTTCAAGCTGATCTTCTTCGTCCTGGTCGACGGCTGGCACCTGATCGAAGGCAGCCTAGTGCAGAGTTTCGGCGCTACCGGCTGACGACGAAGCACTCGGCGCCACGCGCCGCCAGCGCGGCGCACAGCGCGTCCGCGCGCGCGTCGTCGAGCGACCCCACGTGGACGCGATAGACCGCCGAGCCGTCGTCCTTGGCCGCCTGCTCGATGCGGTGTTCGGACGCGCCCAACAGGTCCGCGTAGCGGTCGCGCAACGTCGTCCACGCCTCCTCGGCGCGCGCGGCCGAGAGGAACGCGGCGAGCTGGACGTAGCGCCCGGCCGGCGCCGGCACGGCCGGTTCGGCTGGGGCGGCGGCAACCTCGGGCTCGGGCGTCAACGCGGCCGCAGGTTCGGCGGGGGCCGGCTCCAAGAGCGCCTCGGCGACGCCCAGCTCGGCCAGGCGATGGCGTGCGCGCGGCTCGCCCGGCGCGGCCATCTGGTACCAGCGCATCGCCTCGGTCAGGTCGGCCGGCGTGCCAACGCCGTTCTCGTAGGCGACACCCAGGAAGTAGGCGCCGGTCGGCTCGCCCTGCTCGGCGGCGCGGCGGTACCAGGCGATGGCTTCGCGATCGTCCTGGGGCACGCCGTCACCCTTCTGGTACGCCACGCCCAGGTTGCGCTGGGCCAAGGCAAGGCCCGCCTCGGCCGCCACACGCCACCAACGAACAGACTCGGCCGCGTCCGGCCCCGGGCCATCGGCCGCGCGCCACAGGTTGGCTAGGTTGTACGCCGCGCTGGCGTGCCCGGCCTCGGCCGCGCGCTGGTACCACACGGCCGCGGCCTCGGTGTCGCGCTTGACGCCCGAACCGTTGTCGAAGATCAGGCCCAGGCCGAACGCCGCGTCGGCGTGGCCGGCGTTCGCCAGCGGCGCCCATTCCTCGAGCGCGATGGCGTAGTCGCCCGCCTCGTAGGCGCGCCGCCCGGTCTCGAAATCGGCCGCCTCCGCCGGCAGCGCGATCAGGCCCAGCACCGCGACGATCAGACCGATCCACATCCCTTGCGCTCCCGTCATGACGGTCCCGGCAGCTGCGCCACGTCGCCGACGACCCGCACCGTAAGCGGTTCGCGCCGCCCGCGCACCTCGACCTGCTGGCTCGGGAAGCCCGACAAGTCCAGCCCGGCGTGGCGCGCGGCGTCCTCGGAAACCACGAGTTGGGCATCGAAATCCTTGGTCATCGCCTCGAGCCGGCTGGCGATGTTGACCGCGTCGCCGACCGCCGTCACCGCCATGGCGTGGGCGTAGCCCATCTCGCCGACGATGGCGGCGCCGGCGTGGATGCCGATGCCCAGCCGCAGCGGCTGCTCCAGGTCGCCGGCCAGGGACGTGTTGAGCGCCGCCAGCTCGGCCCCCATGCCGCGCGCCGCGTCCAGCGCTTGGCGGCAGCCCGACGCCGGGCCGCCCTGCAGGCCGAACAGGGCCATCACCCCATCACCGATGAACTTGTCGAGGTGGCCGCCGCTGCGCTGGACCACCGTGCCCATGGACGCGAAGTAGCGGTTCAGCACGAACACCACGTCGTAGGGCAGCTTGTGCTCGGCCAGGCGGGTGAAGCCGCGCAGGTCGGCGAACAGGATCGCGATCTCGCGCTCGGCGCCGGCGCGCAGGCCCTGGTTGCCTTGGCCGCGTGCGGCGCCGGCGCCGGCCGCCAGGATCGGCGTGACTTCGACGGCCGCCGTGGGACGGAGCTGGCACGCCAGGCGCACGTTGGGCGGCGCGCTGATGCGGTTCAGCACGCGGCGTTCCTCGGCACTCGCCTCGGGCAGGTCCGCCGCGCCGCGGCCCACGCGCACGCGGCATGTGGAACAGCGGCCCCGCCCACCGCACACCGAAGCGTGCGGGATGCCGAAGCGCCGGCTCGCCTCCAGAACGCTGGTGCCGGCGGCCACGCGCACCTCGCGGCCCGGGTAGGTCAACGCCACCAGGCCGAGCCGACGTTCCCACAGCCGGCGCGCCTCGCGCCCCAGCACGACGAGAGCGATCAGCGCTGCCGCGGCCGCCATGAGCCCCTTGGAGACGCGCACGTAGTAGGCGTAGGCCGCGTCGTCGGGCAGACCGGCCGCCGCCATCGTGGCGTCGAGCCACGCGGGATCGGCGGCCAGCCGCGCGCCCTCGCGCGCGCCGTCGAAGAACCCGACCACGGCCAGCAGGGGTACGCTGATCGCGCCGGTGAACAGCACGAACCGCCACGCGCCGAACCACGGCTTGAGCCTGAGCCAGGCGTAGAGGCCGAGGCACGCGTGGACCCAGGCGACCAGCAAGAGACCGATCTGCAGCAGGCTGTCGCTCCGATCGAACACCCAGACGTTGAGCAGCACGTAGGCGTAGCTCGTCTCGATGCCGTGCATGTTGTGAACGGCGCGAGTCGCCACGGCATGGTCGATCAGCAGGAACGGGATGGTCAGGCCCAGGCCGATCTGGATCGCCTCGCGCGCGCCGAATCGCAGGTCGCGGCGCCGGTACAGGCTGACCAGCACCGTGGCCAGATGGGTGGCCAGGCCGCCGTAGAGCGCGAGCGTACCCGGCGGGCTGCGCCAGATCGCGCTGGCGATCCGCAGGCCCGCCTCCATGGCGGCGAGCGAGACGATGCCGAGCGCATGGTTCACCAGGTGGCTGGCCACGTAGGTGAACAGGATCAGGCCCGAGGCCAGGCGCGCGCGCCCCAGCATGGGCCGTCAGCCGCGCGGGTCCCGCCCGCCCACCGCGAGGCTGGCCAGCGGCCGGTTCGGGTCCTGCACGATGTAGAACTCGTCGTGCCCCGAGGTGGCGGTGATAACGTACTGGAAGGACGCGCTCGCGCCGGGGCCAACCTCGCCGTCGCGGAACGTCAGGTAGTCGCGCGGTTCGTCCTGCATGGTGCCCGTGCCGAAACTGTCGGACAGGAACGGGCGCCCGACCTCCGAGCCCTGGCCGAACGACAGGCCGTCGTAGATGTCGCTGGGCGTGCCGCGCACGAGCTGCAGCTCGTGGTCGTACGAGTTCCAGATGTACTGCGTGCGGTTGACCACGATCTTCTTCAGCATGAAACCCGCCGGGTGGCTGGCCGCCAGCCGGTTGCCCCATTCGGGCGAGAAACCGCGCACGATCAGGGTGATCGGCATCGGCTCGATGACCTCCTCGACCACGACGATGGGGTCCTCGACCGTGCCGGTACCCCAGCCGTCGACGATGACGAAGCCGCCGGCCTCGTCGCTGAACAGCAGACCGCCGATGACGAGCGGCTCGGCGCCGGCGGGCACGGCCGCCGCCAAGACCAACGCCGCCAGGACCAACGCTAGGCGCATCGGCGTGCCGCGGCCCACAGGGCACGGTGGACGGCGACATAGCCCGGCGCCACGACGCTGAGCCGCGCGCGCACTTCGGCATGCACGGCGGGCAAGGCGTGGCACGGCACGCCGGGGAACAGGTGATGCTCGGCGTGGTAGGTCATGTTCCACGTGAGCGCGCGGACCGCGGCATTGCTGAGGGTCGTGCGCGTATTGGCCAGCATGTCGGGCACCATGGCGCAACCGGTGTGCTCCGCCAACAGGAAGAAGCGCAGCGCCGGCTGGCCCAGCAGCACCGGCGCCAGCCAATGCAGCGGCAACAGCCACGGGTCGAACACCAGCGTGACGGCAACGAGGGCCACGTAGCACGCGATCAGCCGCCGAGCCTCGGCGACGATGGCGGCCCGCTCGCCCGTGGGTATGAAGGGCTCGGTCACGCGGCCGCGCGCGTGGCGCGCGAGGCCCGCCACCACCTCGCGCCAATAGGGCCAGCCCGAGACGTAGAGCAGCAGCACCGGCACCGTCGATGGCTTCGGCCGGGCCAGCTCGGGGTCGCCCGCCGGGTCCTGGGTGAAGCGGTGGTGGTCGAAGTGGAACAGCCGGAAATAGTGCGGCGGCAGCACCAGCACCATGCCTGCGACCCACGCGACCGTGTCGTTGAGCCAGCGCGCGCGGAACGCCGTGCGGTGGATCGTCTCGTGCAGCGGCGCGAACAGGAAGATCAGGACCACGCCCTGGAGCGCCAGCGCGGGCACCAGCCACGTCGTGCCACGCGCGGCCTCGATCAGCGCAGCACCGCACGCCAGCGCCGCCAAATGGCCGGCGAGCCGCGTCAGACCGCGCCGGTCCGAGCGCGCCGACAAGGATCTCAGCCGTTCCCTGGGTATCAGGTCGCCCCGCGCGACGAACCCGTCCATGCAGGCACTCCCATTCGGGCGGGAGTATAGTGCGCCGCATGGGTCGCGTAACCCGGAGTCGCGGGCAACGGGTCATGGAGTGCTTCCGATCGGGTCACAGCGAGGCCGCCGACTGGCGCGCGGCGTTGGCGGCGTCCGCCCAGGCCGTGGGCCGCGTGGACGATCCCGGCGCGGTCGGCTTCGTCTACGCGACCGACGTCTTCGCCGACCGCTTCGACGCCATCGTCGCGGGCCTGCGCGCCGCCACGGGGGGTCGGGCGCTGGTTCGGCACGGTCGGCATCGGCGTGTGCGCCACCAGGACCGAGCTGTTCGACGGTCCGGGCCTGGTCGCGCTGGTCGGCACGGTCCCCAAGGGTTCGCTGGCGACCCATGGCGACGGTGGCACCCCGGCGCCGGGCGCATCCTTCGGCGTGGTCCACGCCGTGCCGACCGACCGTGCGGTGCTCGACGCGATCGACAGGTGCGCCCGGACCAGCGGCGCCTACCTGGTCGGCGCGCTGACGTCCTCGCGCGGTGATCACGTCATGGCGACCGGCGCGGGCGTCACCCGTCACGGCGTGTCGGCGGCCCTGTTCTCGCCCGACGTCGCGGTCGCGACCGGACTGTCCCAGGGCTGCGCGCCGCTCGGACCGGTGCGTCGCGTCACGGGCGCGCGCGACCAGACGATCAGCACGATCGACGGCCGACCCGCGCTCGAGGTCCTGGCGGCCGATCTGCACGCGGCCGGCGCGCGCGACGCCTCAGGGCTGCTGGTCGCCTTCCCCATCGCCGGCTCGGACACCGGCAACTACCTGGTACGCAACCTGGTGGGCATCGATCCGCGCGCGGGAACGGTGATGGTCGCCCACGACACCGCGCCGGGCGACGCCATCCAGTTCCGCCGGCGCGATGCCCAGGCCGCGCGCCAGGACCTGGACCGCATGCTCGCCGGGCTCAAGCGCCGGGCGCCCGACCCACGCGGCGCGCTCTACTTCAGCTGCCTCGCGCGCGGTCCCAACCTGTTCGGCCCGGACAGCCAGGAGTTGCGCGCCATCGCCGACGCCTTTTCCGGCGTGCCGCTGGCCGGCTTCTTCGGCAACGGCGAGATCTGCGCCGGTCGTCTCTACACCTACACCGGCGTGCTCGCGCTGTTCCTGTAACGCGTCACACCACCACCAGGTTGCGCGGCAGGGCGGACATGATGCGCAGGCCCTTGTCGGTCATCTCGAGCGTGTCGATGTAGGCCGCGCCGCTGCCGCCCGGCCAGTTCTCCCAAACATCCCACTGGTTCTCGAAGTTGAAGACCATCCCCGGCACGCACGGACGATCGGGCGTGCCCGCGCGCGGCTCGACCCAGTAGGTGCCGCACCAGTCGGGCGGGAACGCGATGCCCTGGTTGTAGCCGCCCGACCACCACAGGTATTTGCGCAGGCCGTGCTGGTCGACGTAGCGCTCGCCGATCTTGGCGGCTTGGCTCCACGGATCGCCCGGCTTCATGCCGGCGGCGATCGCGTCGATGCACCCGGCTGAGGTGTTCATCAGGTCGGTCCAGCGCCGGTCCGGCGCGCCCAGCGAGAACGTGCGGTTCAGGTTGACGTGGTAGCGGTGCAGCACGGCGCAGAAGTCGACGAACACCAGGTCGCCCTGCTTGATCTTGCGGTGCTGCGGCGGGCTGTGGTGCGTGCCAGCGCGCGGGCCCGTGCCGATCATGGTGCGGATGCCCGGTTGCCCGCCGCCGTCGCGCAGCAGCGAGTTCATGATCACCGCGTCCAGCTCGGTCTCCATGACGCCGGGCGCGATCGCATCGCGCGCCGCCGCCATGGCCTTGTCCGCCATGGCCGCGGCCTGACGCATGACCGCGATCTCGCGCGCGCTCTTGATCAGGCGCAGCTCCTCCACCAGCTGATGGCCGTCGCCGACCGTGGCGCCGCCTTGGCGCAGGCGCTCGGCGAAGTCGTCCATGACCGAGGCATGCGGCGAGTAGCCCCAGGCCTGGATGGCGATGCGGCCGCGCCCGAGGCCGCGCGTCGCCAGTTCATCCGCGATGATCTTGATGTGGTCGGCCACGTCGCCGCGCGCGTACCACACGGCGTCGGTGATCATGGGCGTGGTCGAGACGATCGTGGTGTGCCCCGTGTAATCGAAGAGCACGGTGTCGTCCCGGTCGGCCCGCACCAGCAGGCCGGTCATGTTGCGGCCGTGGTACCAGATCATGTCGTAGCCGCAGAGCCACGTCAGATCCGCCGGGATCGTCACGTAGAGGGCGTCGAAGCCCTTGGCCGCGAGCTGGCGGCGCACGCGCGCGCGCCGCTCGGCGTACTCCTCGGGCGGGAACGGCTGGGGCCAATCCACCTGGTCGCGCAGGTAGCGTTGCATCGTCATCCTCCCTTGCGGCGGTCCGATTGTATGCACAGGATGGCGGACGGACCACAAGGACGCCAGGAGGCAGCGTGGCCGACATCGACACCAGCCGCCGCGACCTGATCGAGGAGTTCCGGCGCAAACCCGTGGGCCGCCACAGCCCGGACCTGCGGGTCATGCTCAACACGCTGCGAAAGGGCCAGAAGGGGGAGAGCTGGGTGCTGGTCTGCATCGAGCCCCACCGGCGCTGGCGCCTGGCCAAGAAGGCCGCTGGTCGCGGCGGCGCCGTGCGCCTGGTCGGCGACGCGGTGTTCACCTCGCCCGAGCAGGCCGAGTGGGAGGTGTTTAAGCGGCTGTGGCGCGAGCGCACCGGGGAGGACCTGTCGTGAACGAACTCCCCTGCAAGCGCCTGGTCGGCTACGCCGACCGTATGAGCGCGTGCCCCGGCGACACGGTCGCGTTCATGGTCAGCGCCGAGGCGACGCCCCGCTACGAAGCGCGGCTCGTCCACCTGATCTCGGGCGATCGTCACCCCGACGGCTGCGGCTTCATCGAGCGCCCCGTCGCCAGCGCGATCGACGGCGCCTATGCGGGCCGGCCGCAGGCGCTGTACGCCGGAAGCTGCGCCGTGATCGACCCGCCGGGGCCGCTCGGCGCCCTCGGCGCCTTCACCTTGCAGGCGATGGTCTGGCCGACCACGCCCGACCGGCCGCGCCAGGTGGTGCTGGGCGCGCTCGACCCCGACACGTCGCGCGGCTTCGCCCTCGTCCTCGAACACGGCGCCGTGGCGCTTGCCGTCGGCGACGGCCGCGCGATCACGATCCACGGCTCGGGCGTCGCGTTGCCGGAGCGGCGCTGGGCGCTCATCGCCGCCAGCTACGACCCGGCGACCGGCACGGCGCGCGTGATCCAGGCGGTCGAGGCGAAACACGCCGACGCCCCACCCCCGGCCATCGCCGAGCACCGGGTTGTGGCCACGCCGGCACCAGCGAGCGCGCCTTTCACCATCGCCGGCATGCTGGCGGCGGCCGGCGCACGCCCCCGCCCATGCCAAGTGTTCAACGGCAAGATTGACGCCCCGCGCGTCGCCGACCACGTCTGGTCCCACGCCGGTATGATTGCGGCGCGGGCGCGGGGGCCGTTGCCGCCCGGCACCGTCGCCGCGTGGGATTTTAGCCAGGGCATCGCCACCGACCGCATCCACGACCAGGGCCCAAACCGGCTGGATGGCCGCCTGATCAACATGCCGACCCGGGCCATGAAGGGCTGGACTTGGACGGGCGAGGAGCTCGACTGGAAACGTGCGCCCGACCAGTACGGCGCGATCCACTTTCACGACGACGACATGCACGACGCCGGCTGGGACGCGGATTTCCGCCTGACCGTCCCGGCCGACCTGCCGAGCGGCGTCTATGCCGCGCAGCTCGAGGCGGCGGGCGAGGTCGAGCACATCCCCTTCGTCGTCCGTCCGCCGCGCGGCCGCGCCACCGCCGACGCGGTCTTCCTGGTGCCGACCGCGAGCTACCTGGCCTACGCCAACGAGCGCGGCGGGCTGGAAGGCGGCGGCTACCTGCACGCCTTCGCCAACCACGTGGTGGCGTACGGCGCCAACGACCTGTGGTTGAACGACCACCCGGAGGTCGGCGGCTCGCTCTACGACCGGCACAGCGACGGTTCGGGCGTCGCCTACACCTCGCGCCTGCGCCCCATCGTCAACTTCCGCCCCGGCGTCACGGATGCGTGGATCGGCGCCGCCGGCACGGCGCCCTGGCAGTTCAACGCCGATCTGCCGCTGATCAGCTGGCTCGACGCCAAGGGCATCGCCTGCGACACGGTGACCGACGAGGATCTCGACGCCGAGGGCCTCGCCCTGATCGCACCCTACAAGGTGATCCTGACCGGCAGCCACCCGGAGTACTGGTCGAAGCCCATGTACGACGCGCTCTTGGGCTTCCTCGCGCGCGGCGGCCGGCTGATGTACCTGGGCGGCAACGGTTTCTATTGGCGCGTGGCGTTTCACCCGACCGTGCCGGGGATCATGGAGCTACGCCGGGCCGAGGACGGCATCCGCGACTGGGTCGCCGAGGGCGGCGAGTACTGCCACGCGTTCAGCGGCGAATATGGCGGCATGTGGTGCCGCATGGGTCGCTCGATCCACGCTCTGGCCGGCGTCGGCATGGCGGGCCAGGGCTTCGACGTCAGCACGTACTACCGGCGCGCCGAGGCAAGCTGCGATCCACGTTATGCCTGGGTGTTCGCCGGCGTGGACGGCGACGTGATCGGCGATTTCGGCACCGTCGGCGGCGGCGCCGCCGGGCTCGAGGTCGACCGGTGCGATTTCGCGCTGGGCTCGCCGCGTCACACCGTGGTGCTCGCCGCGTCCGAGAACCTGTCGGACTCCTACTTCCCGCCGCCCGAGGAGATCAACAACGCCTCGTCCATGATGGACGCGCGGCAGAACCCCAACGTCCGCGCCGACATGACGCTCTACACCACGCCCCGTGGTGGCGCGGTCTTTTCGGTCGGCTCGATCACGTGGATCGGCAGCCTGTCGCACAAGCGGTTCGACAACAGCGTCAGCCGCGTCACCGAGAACGTACTGCGCCGCTTTCTCGACGCCGCGCCGCTCGGCTGAGCGAAGAGGGCGGGCCTGCTTGGCCCACCCCCTCGTCCTCCAACGCTTACACCGCCTTGGCTTGGCCGGTGGCGCGCTCGACCAGCCGGCGGTTGAACGGGCTGGTCGGCTTGACGTCCAGACGTTCGGCGGTCAGAGCCCGGGCCAGGGCGTATTCGCCCGCGCGCAGCGCCGCCTCGATCAGGGTCAGGTCGAGCAGGTCACGCTGCGCGTGGCTGCCGCCGAAGCGCGCCGCCCGGTTGCGGATCGGCAGGATCAACTCGATCGTATGCTTGTAGTCGCCGTCGCCGAAAGCCTTGATCGCCTTGGTCGCGGCGTGGCCGACGTCACGCGTGAACATGACATTGTCGCCCTGCCCCTTCAGCACCGCGGCCTGGGATTCCAGCACGGCCTTCTGCAGGTCGGTACGGCCGGCGCCGACGAACGCCATCATGGCGTGCATGTCGTTGAAGGCGTAGATGCCGGCCCGTGCCATGGGGGTCCAACCGTCGGCCACCGCGTTCCAACGGTCGCCCACGTCGATGCCCCGCAGGGCGAGGCGCCACATCATGGCCGAGGCGTCGAGCATGTCCATCGCCAACGGCGAGGGCGTGCCGTAGATCGGCCCGTCGTAGAGCGCCAGCACCTGGTCGATCTCGCCGAGGTCGAGGTGATAGAGCGCGAGGTGCCACCAGTTGTGCACCTTGAAGAAGCTGTCCTCGGACCAGGCGGCGGTATCGCCGCGCATCCAGGCGATGCCGTCCTTCTGGCGGCCCTGCATTTCGAGCACATGGGCGACCGCGTGCCAGGCCCAGCCGTCGCGACGCTCCAGCGCCGCCGCCTTGCGCCCCTGCGCTTCGGCGCGGGCGTAGTCGCCGGCCTCCCCGAGACCGAAGGCATGCATGCCGAGCATCGCGTGGTAACCGGGCATGCCCTGGCTCCAAGCGGGCAGCGCGCGGGCGATGCGGTCGCGCAGCATGCGCGACTCGCCGGTGAAGAAATCGATCTGGTGCCCGGTCTGCAGCGCCAGCAGATCGCGCGGCTGCTCGATCGCCACGTCCTGCAAGGCGCGGCTGGCGTCGTGCCAGCGGCCTTCGATCAGGTGCCCGATGGCGGTCAGGTGTCCCTGTTCGCGCGCGTCCGCCTTGTGCTGGCGCGCGGCCTCCAGGCACGCGCGCGCCACCGGCAGGGCGTCGACCTCGGTGCCCAGCAGGTGCAGGTACGCCTTGAGCGCGTGGGCCATGACGAAGCCCGGGCTGGCGCCGATCGCTTCGTCCACCGCCGCGACCGGATCGCCGACGTAGCAGCGGAACAGGGCGGTCGCGCGGTCGTAGGCCGTGGCGCTGGCCGCGTTGGCGCCGCTGAGCGGCAGGCCGTGGGGGTCCTTGTGCGTCATGGGGTCGTCTCCGTTCCGCAGCAGTCGTTGGTCGATGGCGGCAACGTCGCACCGCGCCAAGGTAACCAGCGTGGTAAATTGCGTGGAAAATTTGTGACATTCTGCCTGAATATGATCAATTTGGAAAAGAATTCCCACATTCGTTGGCGGAAATCTGGACTGGACCCTGTCACGGCACGGTCTTGCGGGTCCCCCGTGCCGGGCGCACCATCGCCGGCGCCGCCACCGACACCGGGAGTTCGCCATGCTGATCAAGACCTATGCCGGGCTCAAGGCCCAGGGCCGCGAGAAGGTCGTGGCCAACGGCAGTGCGCGCACCATGCGCTTCCTGACCCAGGCGGACCGCCTGGGCTTCACGATCTCGGACGTGCATCTTAAGGCCGGGGCCGAGAACGTGCTCTGGTACAAGAACCACTGGGAGGCCAACTACGTCATCGCCGGCCGGGGCGAGGTAAAGGACCTGGGCACCGGCGCGGTGTACGTCCTCGAGCCGGGCGTCATGTACATCGTCGGACCCAAGGACCGGCACGGCATGAAGGTGATCACCGACATGCACCTGATCAGCGTGTTCAACCCGGCGTTGCAGGGCGACGAACAGCACGACGCCGAAGGCACCCTGGCGCCGAGCGGGCCGCTGCCCCCGGGCCCGCCGGCGGCGTGATCGTGGCGCTCAAGCGACCCGCACGAGCACGAGATCGGTCGCCGCGAAATCGCCGCCCTTGCACAGCAGCGGCTCGACGCGCGACGCGGCCAGGGCATAGACCGCGCAATCACCGAAGTTGAGCGCGGCGTCGTGCTGGCCCTTGCCGAAGCGCACAAAGGCGTCGCGCGCGATGGCGGCTTGGTCCGCGTCGAACGGCACGATTTTCGGGCTCGTCGCCGCCAGGAAGTCGTCGAAGTCTCGGGCGCCCGCGTCGCCCTTGCGCGCGCGCGCGACGATGCCGCACTCGAGCACCGTCACGGCCGACATGAGGCGGACCGTGCTTTCCTCGATGGCGACGGCGAAGCACTGTGCGTCGGGTTCGCGTCGCAGGATTGCGAACACGGCCGACGCATCGATGACCATCACGCGCCTCGCGTCATGGAGTCGTAGCCGAGGATCTCGTCGTCCGTGCGTTCGTCGCGATCGGGGCGCGCCGCGTGGCGCTCGCCGATGTCAAGCAGCCGCTGCGCTAGGCCGGCCGGGCGCGCGCGCTTTAGTTCCCGATCCAGTTCCGCGCGCAAGGCATCGATAATCACCTGCGTCATGGGCAAGCGCCGGCGCCGCGCGAGCTCGCGGGCCAGCCTGTCGGCCTCGGCGCTCTTGATGTTCAGAGCCATGGTGTAGATGCTATACGATCATCTTCCTGGAAGAAACAGCTAGTTCGCATCACCCACCAGCCCCAGTTCCTCGAGCGCGTGGCGCGCCTCGGCGTGGCCCTTGTTGGCCGCCGTGGCGAGCCACATCGTGGCCTCGCTCTCGGTGCATAGCGGCCGCACGGCCGCATCGTCCTCGGTCGTGCCGACCGACGCGGTCAGGCACGCCAGGCCCGCCAGATACTGGGCCTGGACAAAGCCCTTGCGCGCCGCCCGACGCATCATGATGAAGGCGATCCGCGCGTAGCGGCTGGCGCCGCGCCCGTCGTAGTGCGCCAACTCCAGCGCGGCCAGCGCCGGGCCGTGATCGCGCGCCGCCGCGCACCGCCACCAGCGCGCGGCCTCGGCATCGTCGCGGGGAATACCGTCGCCCTCGGCATGGAGCAGCCCCAGCGCGTACTGCGCCTGGGCGTAGCCCGCTTCGGCCGCCTGGCGCAGGTGCGCCAGCGCGGCACCCGCGTAGCCGTGACGTTCGAGCGCGCGGCCGAGCTGATAGGCGAGGCGCAGCGAGGCCGGATGATCCTCGAGCGCCGAGCGGCACGCCTTGAGCGCCACCGGTTCGATCGCCTCGTAGGCCACGCCCTCGGCGACGCGGTCGGGATCCCACGGGTGCGCGGCCAGCAGGTCGCACGCCGTGAACGGGGTGGGGTCGTCGGCCGCGGCGGGCGATGCCAGCGCCAGTCCGACGGCCAGCGCGCGGGCAATCCGCCGCGCCATCGCGCCGCCTACCAGGGGATCGGCGCGCGGTCGCGGAAGAAACCGCCGTGGGGTCCGTTCTTCGGCAGGGTGGCCAGCCACACGCCGGTGTCGGCGCCCTGGGCCACCGTGCGCGTGGCGTGCGGGCCGCCCATGTCGGTCCTGACCCAGCCGGGGCAGAACGCGTTGATCAGGACGCCGGTGCCCTTGAACTCGGTGGCGAGCAGGGCGGTCATGGCGTTCAGGGCCGTCTTCGACATGCGGTAGGCCGCCTCGCCGCGCCCCATGCGGCTGAGTTGGCCCGAGCCGCTGGAGACGTTGACAATCCGACCATTGCCCCGCTTCACCATGCCGGGCAGCACCGCCTGGCACAGCCAGAACGGCCCGTAAAGGTTGGTCAGCAGCGTGGCGTCGAGCACCTTGCGCGTGGTGGCGAGCGCGCCGGCGCTGGGCGTGCCGGCGGCGTCGTAGCCGCCCTCCAGATAGACCCCGGCGTTGTTGACCAGCACGTCGATGACCGGGACGTCGCGCGCCAGCCGGCGCACGCTCGCCTGGCTGGTGACGTCCAGCGCGTGGAACGCCACGTCGCCACCCTCGGCGACGAGCGCCTTGGCCGCGGCGCGGCCCTTGCGCGCGTCGCGCGCCGTCACGACTACCCGGTAGCCGCGCCGCGCCAGCTCGCGCGCGATCTCGTAGCCGATGCCCCGGTTCGCGCCGGTCACGACGGCGGTGCGCTTCGATCCCTTGGCCACGTTATCCTCCCTCTGCCACGCGCGCTGGAGTATCGTGTGGTCCCTGCGACTCAGGCAAGGGGCCCGCCATGACCGGAACGACGACGGCCGCGCGCAAGTCCAGCGGCGGCTAAGCTCAGCGCCCCGACTACGACGTGCATTTCGAGCCGTGCCCGCGCCGCCTGCGCGTCGCCTTCGCCGGCCAGACGATCGCCGACACGACGCGCAGCCAGTACCTGTTCGAGACCGCCCACATCCCGGTCTACTATTTCCCGCGCGCCGACCTGCACATGGATCTGGCGGCGTATCGCGTGACACGCAACGGTCGGCCGATCCAGCTCGGCCCGCGCGAATACACCCTGCTGCGCCATCTCATGGAGCACCCGGGCCGCGTCTTCTCGCGCGAACAACTGCTCAACGCCGTGTGGGGCCAGGACATCTTCGTCGAGCCGCGCACGGTGGACGTGCACATCCGCCGCCTGCGCAAGGTGCTGAACGGCGTGGGCGAGATCGACCTCATCCGCACGGTGCGCTTGGCCGGCTACGCGCTCGACACCGAGTGATCGCGACGGGCTTGAGCACGCCCGCCGTGCCCGGCTACAAGAGTCCTCCGCGCGCGGGCGAACCGCGACGACAGGACAGGAGAGGACGATGGCGCGCATCAAGCTGGGCGAGACGATCCCCGAGGGCACGTTGCAGACGATGACCAAGAACGGCCCCGCGACGGTGACCACCAAGTCGCTGTTCAAGGGCAAGAAGGTCGCGCTGTTCTCGGTGCCCGGGGCGTTCACGCCGACCTGTTCGGGCCAGCACCTGCCGGGCTACGTGCGGCGCGCCCGCGCGCTCAAGGCCAAGGGCATCGACACCATCGCGTGCGTCTCCGTCAACGACGCGTTCGTCATGGGCGCGTGGGCCAAGGACCGCAAGGTGGGCAACGCTGTCGTCATGTTGGCGGACGGCAACGGCACCTTCAGCAAGTCGCTGGGCCTGGCGGCCAACTACAGCAAGTACGGCATGGGCCGGCGCGGCCAGCGCTTCTCGATGATCGTCGACAACGGCGTGGTCAAGAAGGCGTTCGTCGAGCGCGGCGGCGGGTTGAAGGTGTCCGACGCCGACACCATGCTCGCGAATCTCTAGAGCCGATTCAACTTAATCGAGGTTGTATCCTGCGGCGGCGAAGTAGTTGACGCCCTCGGCCGGTGCGAAGGCGTCGAGGGCCTCGGCGATGGCGTTCCAGAGGCCGGGAATGGTTCGCGCGGCGGCCTTGCGCAGATGGGCCTTGAGCTTGGCGAAGGCCATCTCGATGGGGTTGAGGTCGGGGCTGTAGGGCGGCAGGTAGAGCAGGCGAGCACCCGCCGCCTCGATCGCTTCCCTCACGCCGGCGACCTTGTGGGCCGGCAGGTTGTCCATGACGACGACGTCGCCGGGCTTGAGCTCGGGCACCAGAGCCTGCTCGACATAGGCGCGGAAGGCCGCGCCGTGCATAGGGCCGTCGAGGATCATGGGGGCGGCCAGGCCGTCGAGCCGCAGGGCGGCGGTGAACGTCGTGGTCTTCCAGTGACCGTGCGGGATGCTCGCACGGCATCGCTCGCCCCGGAGCGCGCGGCCACGCAGGCGCGCCATCTTGGTCGAAGCCCCGGTCTCGTCGATGAAGACCCGTGTCGCCGGATGCAGATCGGTCTGGCGCTCGAACCAGGCGTGGCGAGCTGCCTTCACGTCCGCCCGTTGCTGCTCGCTCGCGTGCGCGGACTTTTTTTGTACGTCAGACCGCGCTTGTCCAGGAAGTACCAGATCGTCGCCGGGCAGGCCGTGACTCCATGGGCCTCGGCCAGATGCGCGGCGATCTCGGCCAAGGCGATGTCGCGTTTCTCCGCGATCAGGCCCAGGATGAAGCCCTCGTGAGTATCCAGCTTCGAGCCGCTCGGCTTGCCCTGCCGGCCCGGTCGCACATCCCCGGTCCGACGCCACAGGCGATGCCACGACCCTGCCGTCGCGATCCCGATCGCGAACCGGCGAGCCGCCGCCCGTGTCGACAAGCCACCATCGATCGCCGCCACAACGCGCCGACGAAGATCAACACTCAAAGGCCGTCCCATCGCTCCCTCCTCGCTCATCACAAGGCGAGAGAATCACTGTTCGCCGACCCCGGAAATCCCCCACGACTCAACCTTCAGTGAAACCGCTCTAGGGCAGAGATCGGGGAACCGATGGTGCTTTCGCGCCTGCGCGAGATGGTGGCGCGTCATGTGGGGTACAGCGCGGGCCTGAGACTGCTGGATCGCCACGCACGGACATGGCGACGCCTCGCGCTGCGCCGCACTGTCGTCGTCGGTGTCACCGGCAGCACGGGGAAGACGACGACGAAGGAGCTGACCTTCGCTGCCTTGTCCGCGTCGATGAGGGGCACGCGGACGCCTGGAAGCTCGAACGCCTACCACGGCCGCCTGATGTTCGGCACGATGCCGTGGCACCGCTTCGCCGTTGCGGAAATGTCGGAGGTGACGCGCGCCGGCACGCCCATCATCGCGCGTCAGATCGACCAGATCGTTCACCGTCGCCGTCGTGACCGAGGTAGGCCGCGATCACGTGGAACACCTTGGCGGTCCGGACGCCATGGCGCACGAGATCGGCAAGCTGGTCGCGGCGGTACCCGCGCATGGCTTGGCGGTGCTGAACGCCGACGATCCGCGCGTGCGCACGATGGCGGGCCTGTGCCGCGGGCGCGTGGTCACCTTCGGGTTGGCCGAAGGCGCGGACTATCGCGCCATGGACATCGTCGACGGATGGCCCGAACGGCTCGCCTTCACGGTCGTCGCCGGCGATCGGCGTTGCCGCGTGCAAACCCGACTGTGCGGCGAACAATGGGTCAGGGCGTGCCTGGGGGCGCTCGCCACCGCCGATGGGTTGGGCGTGCCGCTCGAGGATGCCGCGTACGCAATCGGCCGCACGGAGCCAATCGACCGGCGCATGAAACCACACGAGCGCCCCGATGGCATCGCCTTCATCATAGTCGACTTCAAGTGTTCGTTCCTTACCATCGCGCCGGCGCTCGCCTACATGGCGCGGGCAAGGGCGCAACGCAAGATCGTTGTCATGGGAACGATCTCCGACTACGAAGGCGACCCGCGCTGCGCGCGCCATCGCCCGGGACGCGCTGGCCGTCGCCGACATGGTTCTGTTCGTCGGCCCGATGGCGACCCAGATCCGGCCGGGGACCATGCCGGGCGTCGAGGGTCGCCTGCACCGCATCATCTCCAGGAGATCTGCGCGCGTGTTCCTGGCCCAGCACTCGCGGTCCGGCGACCTCGTGCTGGTCAAGGCGTCGCACCCCGCCGACGACTTCCAGGATTTCGCCGACATCGAGCTGGCGCCTCCATCGGACGACGGGGATCGGGTTGGGCACGCACCGGAGGACGAGACTAGGTCGCGCGCCTTTGGCATCGTCGGTCTGGGCAACCCGACCGAGGCGCCGGCGGACACGCCCCACAATCTAGGTCACCGGGTGGTCGACGAACTCGTCCGCGAACTCGACGCCTCGCCGTGGCAAGACCGGGGCAAGTTCCGGCTCGCCGAGACCAAGGTGGGCGACGTGACCGTCCATCTGATCAAGACCACGACGATGATGAACATCAGCGGCCCAGCGGTCGCTGAGGCGCTCGACGCTCTGCACCTGGACAGCCAACGGTGCATCCTGGTGCACGACGACGCGATGTCGGATCTCGGCTCAGTACGCAACCGAGATCGCGTCGGCGACGGCGGTCATCGCGGCGTGCGCTCGGTGCTTCAGGCGCTCGGTAACGACGAAATCCTGCGCCTCAAGATCGACATCCTCACGACCCGCCGCGATGGCAGGACGGCCGAGCAGTTCCTGACACCGTTTCCCGACGACGAGAAAGATACCGTCTCGCGCGCCTGCGCCACGGCGCGGGCCCGGGCCCGGGCCCTCGAGCTGATCCGCACGCGTAGCTGATCGGTCCTCGCCCTAGTCGAAGTCCTCGGCCAGCGCGGCGCGCACCGCCTCGGGCATCACCGCCGCATGGGCGTAGTCGGGGTGGGCGAAGGCCAGCACCACCTGGGTGCCGGGCGTACGGAATCTGGCGATCTGCTCCGGCGCGAAGACGAAGCGCAAGAAGTGGATCGACGAGGTCTTGCCCTCGGGCGTGGTGCGGTCCTCCTCGGGATTCACCGGCAGGGCCTTCACGGTCTCGCCGGCGAAGAAAAGCGTGATGGACTCGTCGATGTGGCCGAGGCGGGCCAGCACCACCGCGCGGTGCTGCGGATCCTCGATCTCGAGCATCATCGTCGCGGTCAACTCGTGCCCTTGGGGCACCAGCGGGTTGTAGGCCTCCAGCTCGCCGTCGATCTGCGCCTCGCCGCCCTTCTCGATGCGCAGCATCTCGTGGATCTGCATCCACATGGTGTCGCGGCTCTCGAAGTGGAACGTGGCGAACGGGCCGACGTGCACGCGTCGCGCCTTCTTGCGTTCCACGTTGCGGGCGCGCAGTTCGGCCCGGCGTTGCTCATAGGTCGCCGGGTCCAAGATGTCGGTGCGGGTGATCGCCCGGCTCATGACGCCAGTCCGTAGGCGCGCGCCATCAACTCGATCGGGTGGGCAGCCTTGGCATCCTTGACCGGGTCCTTCTCCAGCCGGCCCATGCCCTGGGCGATATGCAGCGCGGCTAGCGGGCATTCGGACGCGACCTGGCGCCCGGGTTCCGCCGCCGCCTGACGCATCACCGGACGCCCCACCTTCATGCCGATCGAAAAATTGTCCTTCTTGACGCCCCACGATCCGCCGTGGCCCGAACAGCGTTCGATCACCTGCACGTCGGCCTCGGGGATCAGGCGCAGCATCTCGGCGGCCTTTGCGCCCATGTTCTGAGCGCGCGCGTGGCAGGCCAGGTGCACGGTCATGCCGGCGCCCAGGGCCGTCATGCTCGGGGCCAGGCCCTCGGTCCTGGCGATGTCCACCACGTATTGGCTGAGATCGCGCGTCGCCGCCGCCAGACGCTTCACGCCCGCGTCCTCGGGCAGGATCAGCGGCCATTCGAACTTCAGCATCAGCGCGCAGCTCGGCACCAGGGCGATGATGGTGTAGCCCTGATCGACCAGCGGCAGCAGCGCCGACGAAACCGTGCGCGCTCGCCGCGCGACCTCCTCAATGTCGCCCTGCTCGAGCTGCGGCATGCCGCAACACGCCGGGTGTTCGACGCGGGTCTCGACGCCGTTGTGCGCCAGCACGGCGCGCGCGGCGCGGCCGATGCCGGGCTCGTTGTAGTTGACGAAGCATGTGGCGTAGAGCACGGCCTTGCGCCCCAACGCTGGGGCGTCGCGGTTGACCGCGGGCGCGGTGGCCTGGGCCTCGGCCTGGAACGTGCGCGCGTGGTACTTCGGCAGCTCCGCCTCGCGGTGCACGCCGGCCACCGCCTCGAGCACCGGGCGGGTCAGGGTGTTGCCCGTGGCGCTGGCCCAGTTGGCCAGCGGCGCCACCGTGGCGGCTAGGCGGCCGTTGCGGTCGGTCTTGGCCAGCTCGCGGTCCGCCAGCGGCACCAGGCCCTTGCGCCGCTCGATGGCGCGGTAGCGCAGCATCAGGTGCGGGAAGTCCAGGTTGAACTCGTGCGGCGGAACGTAGGGGCACTTGGTCATGAAGCACATGTCGCACAGCGTGCAGGCGTCCACGACCTTCTTGAAGTCGGCGCTGGCCACGCCCTCGACCTCGCCGCTCTCGGCGGCGTCGACCAGGTCGAACAGGCGCGGGAACGAATCGCACAGGTTGAAGCAGCGCCGGCAGCCGTGACAGATGTCGAACACCCGCCGCAGCTCGGCGTCGAGCTTGGCTTCGTCGTGGAAGTCCGCCTCCCGCCACCCCAGCGGATGCCGGATCGGCGCCTCGGTGCTGCCTTCCCTGGGACCGGGCACGGACGTCTCCTCGCGCCGGACCTCGACGTCCGGCGCCACGACCGGACCGACCGGCATGTTGATGGGGCGAAGCGGCCGGGCGCGCGCGAGCGCGCCCGGCCCGATGCCGGCCGCTACTGGCCGAGCGTGTCGAGCGCCTTCTGGAACCGCCCGGCGTGGCTCTTCTCGGCCTTCGCCAGGGTCTCGAACCAGTCGGCGATCTCGTCGAAGCCTTCCTCGCGGGCGGCCTTCGCCATGCCCGGGTACATGTCGGTGTACTCGTGGGTCTCGCCGGCGATCGACGCCTTCAGGTTGGGCGCGGTGCCGCCAATGGGCAGGCCCGTGGCCGGGTCGCCCGAGGCTTCGAGGAACTCGAGATGGCCGTGGGCGTGGCCCGTCTCGCCCTCGGCGGTCGAGCGGAACACGGCGGCGACGTCGTTGTAGCCCTCCACGTCGGCCTTCTGCGCGAAATAGAGATAGCGGCGGTTCGCCTGGCTTTCGCCCGCGAACGCGTCCTTCAGGTTCTTCTCGGTCTTGCTGCCCTTCAGCTTGGCCATGAGTTTCCTCCCTCGCGATGGATCACGGGAACGCTGCCGGAAACCGGCACGACGGAGCGGATGGGGTCCGCGTCGGTCAGAGCTAATTTAGAAGAATTCTAATGAATGTCAAGCCCGAATGTCGGGCTTCAGGCGCACGATCACGTCGATGCTGTCGATGGCGCGCCCGGGCGGCGCGTCGGGGACCGAGGCGAGCCGGACGGTATCACCGTCGATGTCGATCAGCCGGTGCTCGGATTCCACGTAGAAATGGTGGTGATGGCCGGTGTTGGTATCGAAATAGGTGCGCCCCGCGTCGACCACCACGTGGCGCAGCAGCCCCGCGCTGGTGAAGTGGTGCAGGGTGTTGTAGATCGTCGCCATGCTGACGCGCGCGCCTTCGGCGGCCACCTCGTCTCGCAGTTGCTCGGCAGTGACGTGACGGTCGCCCTGGCTGAACAGCATGCGGGCCAGCGCCAAGCGCTGGCGCGTCGGCCGCAGCCCGGCCTTGCGCAGGCGTCCCAGCGGCTCAGTCTCGCTCACATGCGTCACGTCCATGGCATCACTATAGTCGATTTTCGAACGATTTCAAAGTGCGGGCCGCTCAGTCCCCCGTCTTCAGCCGTTCCACCAGTTGGCGAACCGTGGGCACGAAGCCGTTGGCGTAGAACGGGTCGTTCCTGAAGCGGAAGGCGTTTTGGCCGGCGAACATGAGCTGGTTGTCCAGGTCCGAGCCGTGGCTGATCGACTGCAGGGTCTTCTGGATGCAGTAGCTGCGCGGATCGGGTTTCCTGCCGGTGGTGCCCGCCTCGTTCTGGGCCCAGTTGCTGAACTGGCACTGCGACAGGCAGCCCATGCACTCGATCTGGTCGCGGCGGATCTCCTCGGCCTTGCGCGGCGCCACGAAGACCAGGGTTGAATCGGGCGTGCGTAGGGCTTCGGTGTAACCCTCGGCGACCCAGGTCTCGACGTGGCCCCGATCGGCCGGGGTGACGTAGACCACGCGGCCGCGCGCGCCGATCGCCAGCTCGGCGGCGTGCTCGCCGACCGGCTCGGCGGTGTAGGCGACCTGGCGCCCGCTGCGCGCGGCCAATTCGTTCAGGAACGGGTTGCGCACCGCCGAGGAGTAGAACCCCGTGGGGCTGAACCGGTTGAGGTAGACCGAACCTTCCTCGAGCGTCGTCAGCCGGCGTTTCCACGCGTCCGAGATCGGGCTTTCCACCGTCAGCAACGGCCGCGTGCCGAACTGGAAGGCCACCGGTCCGAGTTCGGGGTTGTCGAGCCAATCGGCCCATTCGCGCAGGCACCACACGCCGCCCGCCATGAAGATGGGCGTACCGTGCAGGGCGAACTCCGTCATGGTCCGACGCAGATCGACCACGCGCGGATAAGGGCCCTCGGGCTTCTGCGGGTCCTCGACGTTCGACAGGCCGTTGTGCCCGCCGGCCAGCCATGGGTCCTCGTAGACCACGCCGCCCAGCCATTCGGGGAACTTGTGGTAGGCGCGCTTCCACAGCGCGCGGAAGGCACGCGCCGAGGACACGATCGGGTAGTAGTAGACGCCGTAGCTCGCGCAGATCTGGGCAATGCGGTAGGGCATGCCGGCGCCGCAGGTGACGCCGTGCACCAGGCCGCGGGCGCCTTCCAGAACGCCGTGCAACACGCGCTCGCACGCCGCCATCTCCCACAGCACGTTCATGTGCAGCCGGCCCTGGCCGCCGGCCACGTCGTGGGCGATACGTGCCTGGGTGATGCCACCGCGAATGGCGTAGACGACCAGCTCCTCGTGGCGTTCCCGCCGGGTCTTGCCGTGGTAGATCTGCGGGATCACGGCGCCCTGGGCATCGCGGCTGTCGGCGTTGACGCCGGAAAACGTGCCGACGCCACCGGCCGCCGCCCAGGCGCCCGAGCTTTCGCCATTGGACACCGAGATGCCCTTGCCGCCCTCGACCAGCGGCAGCACCTCGCGGTTCGAGATGACAATGGGGTTGAGCGCCTTCACCGTTGCCCCGTTCAGCGGCCGCGCCGGACCGTCATGGTGCGGCGCGCGGCGCCTGTTGCCAACCCCCTCAGTTTGACCGCTCCGACCGTTCACCCCGGTCGCGTCGGGGCCCGCGGTCGCGCCGCCCTTCGCCCCGCTCGCCGCGGTCCCCGCGCTCCTCGCCGTCGCCGGCCGGCTGGCGCGGCGGCAGCTTGTCCGCGATGTCCTCGCCGGTCGCCTGATCGACCACGCGCATGCTCAGCTTGACCTTGCCGCGATCATCGACGCCCAGCACCTTGACTTTGACCCGGTCGCCCTCCTTGACCACGTCGGCCACCGCCTTGACGCGCTGGGCCGCCAGCTCGCTGATGTGCACCAGGCCGTCGCGCGTGCCGATGAAGTTCACGAACGCGCCGAACTCGACGACCTTGACCACCTTGCCGTCGTAGATCACGCCGACCTCGGGCTCGGCCACGATGCCGCGGATCCAATCGACCGCCTTCTGCGCCGCGGCGCTGTCGGTGGCGGCGACCTTGACCGTGCCGTCGTCCTCGATGTCGATCTTGGTGCCGGTGACCTCGCAGATCTCGCGAATCACCTTGCCGCCCGTGCCGATGATCTCGCGGATCTTGTCCTTCGGCACGTTGATGATGGTGATGCGCGGCGCGTGCGCCGACACGCTGTCGCGGTTGACGTTGATCGCCTTGGCCATCTCGCCCAGGATGTGCAGGCGGCCGGTGCGCGCCTGCGCCAGCGCGACCTTCATGATCTCCTCGGTGATGCCGGTGATCTTGATGTCCATCTGCAGCGAGGTGACGCCGTCGTCGGTGCCGGCGACCTTGAAGTCCATGTCGCCCAGATGGTCCTCGTCGCCCAGGATATCGCTGAGCACGGCGAAGCCGGCGTCCTCCTTGATCAGGCCCATGGCGATGCCGGCGACCGGGCACTTGAGCGGCACGCCCGCGTCCATCAGCGCGAGGCTGGAGCCGCACACGGTCGCCATGGACGACGAGCCGTTCGATTCGGTGATCTCCGAAACGATGCGGATCGTGTAGGGGAAATCGTCCTTGGCCGGCAGCAGCGGGTGGATCGCCCGCCAGGCCAGCTTGCCGTGGCCGATCTCGCGCCGGCCGGGCGCGCGCATGATGCTCGCCTCGCCCACCGAATAGGGCGGGAAGTTGTAGTGCAGCATGAAATGCTCGCGGTGCTCGCCCTCAAGCGTGTCCATGATCTGCTCGTCCCGGCCGGTGCCCAGCGTCGTGGTCACCAGGGCCTGGGTTTCGCCGCGCGTGAAGAGCGCGCTGCCGTGGGCGCGCGGCAGCACGCCCACCTCGGCCACGATCGGGCGCACGGTCGCGGTGTCGCGGCCGTCGATGCGGCGCTGCGTCTCAAGGATGGCGCCGCGCACCAGCGACTTCTCGAGCTTCTTGAACTGCTCGGCGATGACCGGGGCCTCGTGGCCCTCGGCCTCGAGCGTGGCGGCCGCGGCGGCGCGCACCGCGCCCACCTTGTCCTGGCGCGCCTGCTTCACCGGCTCGGCGTAGGCCGCCTTCAGGTCGGCCTTGGCGATCTCGTCCAGTCGCGCCTTCAGCGCCGAACGGTCGGGCAGGGTCGGCAGCGGCCAGGGTTCCTTGGCGCAACGCTCGGCCAAGCCGATGATCGCGTCGATCACCGGGCGGAAACCTTCCGTGCCGAACATCACGGCGCCGAGCATGACCTCCTCGCTCAGCTCCTTGGCCTCGGATTCCACCATCATGACCGCGTCGCGCCGGCCCGAGACCACCAGGTCGAGCGCCGAGCCCGGCATCTTGCTCATGGGCGGGTTCAGCACGTAGGCGCCGTCGATCCAGCCCACCCGCGCACCCGCGATGGGCCCGAGGAACGGGATGCCCGAGATGGTCAGCGCCGCGGAGGCGCCGACCAGCGCCACGATGTCCGGGTCGTTCTCCAGGTCGTGGCTCAGCACGGTGCAGATGATCTGCGTCTCGTTGCGGTAGCCGTCGGCGAACAGCGGCCGGATACCGCGATCGATGACGCGGGAGGACAGCACCTCCTTCTCGGTCGGCCGGCCCTCGCGCTTGAAAAAGCCGCCGGGGATCTTGCCCGCGGCGAACGCCTTCTCCTGATAGTTGACCGTCAGCGGGAAGAAATCGATGCCGGCGCGCGGCGTCTTCTGCGCCACCACCGTGGCGAGCACCGCCGTCTCGCCGTAGGTGGCGAGGACGGCGCCGTCGGCCTGTCGTGCTATGCGGCCGGTTTCTAGGACGAGCTTGCGCCCGCCCCACTGGATCTCCTTGTGGTGAATCGTGAACATGGATCTATCCTTCTTTTTTCTCTCTCACCATCGGGAACGGGTATGCGCCAGCGCGGGCGCGCGCGCAACGGCGGAGCGGCCCGGCGGGCGGTGAAGGGCGGGGGCGTCGGATCGCGAACGGCGGGAAAGGGCCGGCGTGCCGGCGGCCTGGAGCTGTCGACGCTCAACGGCGCAGACCGAGACGCTCGATCAGTTCGCCGTAGCGCTGGGCGTCGAAGCGCTTGAGATAGTCGAGCAGGCGGCGGCGCCGTCCGACCAGCATCAGAAGGCCGCGCCGAGAATGCACGTCCTTCTTGTGGGTCTTGAAGTGCTCAGTCAGGTTGGCGATGCGTTCGCTGAGGATCGCCACCTGGACTTCCGGCGAACCGGTGTCGGTCGAGCCGCGGGCATAGTCCTTGATGAGCGCCGTCTTGCGCTCGGCCGTGATCGACATCGATCATCCCTCGAGGTTGAAGACACGTACCGGTCGGGCTTGGCCGCCCTCGACCCGCGCCAGCGCCACTAGGCGACCGGCGTGGACCGCGCGCGCGGGTCCGTCGGTGATCCCTTGCACCTGCACCACCTGCCCTTGCGCGAGGCGTCGGGCGGCAGCGTCCGAAAGTGGCAGCGCCGGGATGTCGTCCAGCGCAGTCGCGACCGGCATCAGGTGCTCGGCGAGCGCGGGACTATGCCCCAAGGCCTCCAGCCGTTCCAGCGAAATCGCCTGATCCAGGGTAAACGGCCCCGAGGACAGCCGGCGCAAATCCGCCACGTGGCCGACGGTGCCCAAGACCTGAGCCAGGTCGCGCGCCAGCGCGCGCACGTAGAAACCCTTGCCGCAAGCGATCGCGATCTCGGCCCGGTCCGGCGCCGGCATGGCCAGCAGTTCGGCCTGGTCCAGGCGCACCGGGCGGGGTCGCAGGGCAGGGTCACCGCCGCCGCGCGCGATGCGGTAGGCGCGTTCGCCGTGCAGCTTGATTGCCGCGAAGACCGGCGGCCGCTGCTCCAAAGTGCCCACGAAGCCGGCCAGTGCCGCCGCCACTGCGGCCGGATCGGGGCGCACCGCGCTGATGGCGGTAACCGTGCCGGCCGCGTCGTCGGTATCGCGCGCCTCGCCGAAGAGGACCGTGAAGCAGTAACGCTTGACGCCGCCCAGGACGTAGCCGACGGTCTTGGTCGCCTCCCCCAGCGCGATGGGCAGCACGCCGGTCGCCAGGGGATCGAGCGTGCCGCCATGGCCGCCCTTGGCGGCCCCGGTCAGGGCCAGGACACGCGCGAGCGCGCGCGCCGAGGACAGCCCGGCCGGCTTGTCCAGGACCAACCAGCCGTTGATCGGCCGCCCGCTACGCTTGCGGCTCATCCTCCGACCCGTCGTCCCCGGGCTCAGTCCGCACGTCGCGCAGCAGCCGGTCGATGCGCGCGGCCTGGTCGAACGTGGCGTCTGCCTCGAACTCCAGCACCGGCACCACGCGCAGGCGCACGCGGCGCGCCACCTCGCGGCGGAGATACGGGCTCGCGCGTTCCAGGCCCGCCAGGGCGGCCGCCGTGTCGCCCGACCCGAACGGCAGCACGTAGACCGTGCCGCGCTTCAGGTCGGGGCTCATGCGCACCTCGGTGACGGTGAGCGAGCGTCCGGCCAACGCCGGATCGCGCAGGTCACCACGCGCCAGCGCGTCCGCCAGGACGTGGCGGATCTCCTCGCCGACCCTAAGCGGCCGGCTCGACGGCGCGCCGCTCTCAGCGTGTCGCAACACCTTCGGCTCCGATCAGGATGCGCGCGCGTCCTGCAAGGTGCGGGTGACCTCCTCGACCTCGTAGAACTCGATGCGGTCACCCTCGTGCACGTCCTGGAAGTTCTCCAGCGCGATGCCGCACTCCATGTTGTCCTTGACCTCGCGCACGTCGTCCTTGACGTGCTTGAGCGTGCGGATCGCGCCGTCGAACACCACCACGTCGTCGCGCACCAAGCGCGCGCGGGCGTTGCGCCGGGCGACGCCGCTGGTGACGCGGCAACCGGCGATGCGGCCGACCTTTGAGATGGTGAACACCTGGAGCACCTGGGCGGACCCGAGCACCTTCTCCTGGCGCTTGGGCGCCAGCATGCCGCCCAGCATCGCCTCCAGGTCCTGGATCAGCTCGTAGATGATCGAATAGGTGCGGATCTCGACGCCGTCGCGTTCGGCTATGTCGCGCGCCTGGGCGTTGGGCCGCACGTTGAAGCCGATGATCATGCCGCCCGAGGCGCGGGCCAGCGTGATGTCGGATTCGTTGATGCCGCCGACCGCGCCGTGCAGCACGCGCACCTTGACCTCGTCGGTGGCCAGCTTGGCCAGGCTCGCCTCGATCGCCTCGACCGAGCCGTGCACGTCGGCCTTGACCACGATGGGCAGCTCCTTGGCGCCGCCCTCCTGGATGCGGGCGAACATCTGCTCCATGGTGCCGCGCCCGCCGGCCGAGGCGCGGGCGTCGCGCTCGCGCTTCTGGCGGTAGCTGACGATCTCGCGCGCGCGCCGCTCGTTCTCGACCACGGCGAACTCGTCGCCCGCGGCGGGCACGCCCGCCAGGCCAAGCACTTCGGCCGGCACGGCCGGACCCGCCACGTCGAGCTCGCGCCCACGGTCGTCGGCGATCGCGCGGATGCGGCCCCATTCCTTGCCGGCGACCACGACGTCGCCGACCTTGAGCGAGCCGCGCTGGACCAGCAGCGTGGCGACCACGCCGCGGCCGCGGTCGAGCCGCGCCTCGACCACCACGCCCTCGGCGTCGCGGTTCGGGTTGGACTTGAGGTCCAACACCTCGGCCTGCAGGAGGATCGCTTCCTCGAGCCGGTCGAGGTTCTTCTTCATCTTGGCCGAGACGTTGACGGCCAGCACCTCGCCACCCATCTCCTCGACCACGATGCCGTGCTGCAGCAATTCCTGGCGCACGCGCGCCGGGTTGGCGCCGGGCAGGTCGATCTTGTTGACCGCGACGATCATGGGCACGCCCGCGGCCTTGGCGTGGTTCAACGCCTCGACCGTCTGCGGCATGATGCCGTCGTCCACCGCGACCACCAGCACCACGATGTCGGTGACCTTGGCGCCGCGCGCGCGCATGGCGGTGAAGGCCTCATGGCCCGGGGTGTCCAGGAAGGTGATGGTGCCCCTGCCCTGCAGCGTCACCTGATAGGCGCCGATATGCTGGGTGATGCCACCGGCTTCGCCGGCCGCCACGTCGGTCTCGCGCAGCGCGTCCAGCAGCGAGGTCTTGCCGTGGTCGACGTGGCCCATGATGGTGACCACGGGCGGGCGCGGCTGCAGAGCCTCGGAGGTGTCCGCCTCGCCCTTGACCCCGGCCTCGACGTCCGCTTCGGTGACGCGGCGCGCACGGTGGCCGAACTCGCCCACCAGCAGCTCGGCGGTATCGGCGTCGATCGTGTGGTTGATCGTCGCCATCTGGCCCATGCCCATCAAAGCCTTGATCAGCTCGCCGCCGCGCACAGCCATGCGATTAGCCAGTTCGCCGACCGTGATCGCCTCGGGGATGACCACGTCGCGCACGACCTTCTGCTGGTCCAGGGCGGCACCGGCCTGGGCGCGCTTCTCGCGTTCGACCCGACGGCGCATGGCGGCCAGCGAGCGCATGCGTTGGTCGTCTGACAGCGCCTGGGTCACCGTGATGCGAACGCGCCGACGATCGTCGGTACGGCGCGGCGCCAGCGCCGAACGGCGGACCTCGGGCCGCGCGCCGGGGCGGCGCGGCCGGTCCGCTTCCTCCTCCATCGGACGGCGTGCGGCGGCACCGGCGGGCGCCGTGGTCGCGGCGGTGGTGGTGGCGCGCTTCGGCGCGTCGCCCTGGGCTTCGCCCTCGGCGCCGTCGAGCCGGCGCGCCGCCTGCTCCTCGGCCTTGCGGCGGGATTCCTCGTCGGAGTGGCGCCGAGCTTCCTCGTCGGCCTGGCGCCGGGCGGCCGCCTCGCGCTCGACCGCGCGCCGCACTTCCTCCTCGGCCTCGCGCCGCGCGCGTTCCTCGGCGGCGTGACGCGCCTCGGCGTCGGCCTTGCGCGCCTGCTCGACCGCACGCGTGCGCGCCTCGCGTTCCTCGGCGGTCAGCGCGCGCAGCACCAGCGATGGCCGCGCCGCGGCCGCCGTGTCGGCCGGCGGCTGGGCGCGTGGCGGCACGGGGCGCGCCGGTGCCTGGGTCGCGGCGCGGGGCGCCTCGGCGATCGGCTTCGCCTTGACCTCGGCCATGGCGCCGCCGGCGGCCGGCTTGAACGTCCGACGCTTCTTGACCTCGACGGTGACCGACTTGGTGCGGCCGTGGCTGAAGCTCTGGCGGACTTGGCCGGTCTCGACCGTCTTCTTCAGCTCGAGCCGCCCCGGCGAGGCCAGCGCGTGCGCCCGGCGCTCGTCGCCCTCGGCCGCCTCGTCGTCGTTGCGCGGTGCGTCGTTATTCATTCGTTCCTACTCTCTGCGAAGCCGGTCATCATCCCCGAGGGCATGGTATCCCGCAAGTCGGTCCAGGTCGGTGGCCAGGCGCTGGGCCGGCCCGCCGGCGTTGACCGCGATCTGGACCGCGTGCTCGCGCCCGACCGCGGCGCCCTGCTCGGCGGCGCCGAACAGCGTGTAGACCGGGGCGGCGCCCACCAGCCGCGCCAGCTTGGCGCGGCCGCCGGAGGCGCCGTCGGTCGCCGCCAGCACCAGGCCGATGTCGCCGGCCGTCGCCATGGCGCGTACCGCCTCGAAGCCGACCGCGACCGCGCCCGCCCGGCGCGCGAGCCCCAGGGCCTCCAGCGCCCGGCGCGCCAGAAGCACCGCGACACGGTCGCTCAGATCCGGGGCCGGCGTCGGGCCATCGCCCAGACCGCGCGCCATCAGGCCGCGCCGCGCCGCGCGCTCGACCGCCTCAGCCCGCGCCGCGACCCACACGCCGCGTCCCGGCAGGCGCGCCGCCAGATCGGGCACGATGCCGCCATCGGGCGCGCGCACGAAGCGGATCAGCGTGCCACGCGCGGCGAGCCGACCCGACGCCACGCAGCGTCGTTCCGGTGCATCGTCGGCGCGCGCCCGGTGGTGGGATCGGGTCGTCGCGGTCAAGCGTGCTCCTCGTTCGGCGCGGCATCGCCCTCGGCGACGGCCGGCGCCGCGTCGGCCTCGCCCTCGAACCAGTGGGCGCGCGCGGCCATGATGATGGCGTTGGCGTCCTCGTCGTTCAGATGCGGGCTCGCGACCATCTCGACCAGCTCGTCGCCGGCCAGATCGCCCAGGTCGTCGAGGGTCTTGATGCCGTTCTCGCCCAGCGTCACCAGCATCGAGGGCGTCAGGCCCTCGAGTGCCGCGACCTCGTCGCCGACGCCGAGTTCGCGCCGGCGCGCGTCGAACGCCGCGTCGCGCTCGGCCACGTAGGTCTGCGCGCGGCTGCTCAGTTCGGCGGCGAAGGCGGGCTCGAAGCCGCCGATCGCGGCTAGCTCCTCGACGGGAACGAAGGCGACCTCCTCGACGTCCGAGAAGCCCTCGGCGACCAGCAGGCGCGCGGTCACGTCGTCCACGCTCAGCGCGTTCATGAACAGCTCCGAGGCGGCCTTGACCTCAGCCTTGCGCCGCTCAGATTCCTCGGTCTCGGTGATGATGTCGATGTCCCAGCCTGTGAGCTGCGAGGCGAGCCGCACGTTCTGGCCGCGCCGGCCGATGGCCACGCTGAGCTGGTCGTCGGGCACCACCACCTCGATCCGCCCGGCGTCCTCGTCGAGCACGACCTTGGTGACCTCGGCCGGGGCCAGCGCGTTGACCACGAAGGTGGCCGGGTCGGACGACCAGGGAATGATGTCGATCTTCTCGCCCTGCAGCTCGTTGACCACGGCCTGGACGCGGCTGCCGCGCATGCCGACGCAGGCGCCCACCGGATCGATGCTGGAATCGCGGGAGAAAACGCCGATCTTGGCGCGGCTGCCCGGATCGCGCGCGACCGCCTTGATCTCGATGATGCGGTCGTAGACCTCGGGCACTTCCTGGGCGAACAGCTTGGCCATGAACTGCGGATGGGTGCGCGACAGGAAGATCTGCGGGCCGCGCGGTTCCTCGCGCACGTCGTAGATGTAGGCGCGCACCCGGTCGCCGCGGCGGAACAGCTCGCGCGGCAGCAGTTCGTCCCGGCGCAGCACCGCCTCGGCACGGCCCAGGTCGACCACCAGGTTGCCGTAGTCGACCCGCTTGATCAGGCCGTTGACGATCTCGCTGATGCGGTCCTTGTACTCCAGGTACTGACGCTTGCGCTCGGCCTCGCGAACCTTCTGGACGATGACCTGCTTGGCGGTCTGCGCGGCGATGCGGCCGAAATCGACCGGCGGCAGTTCCTCGCTCAGGAAGTCGCCGACCTGGGCGGCGGGGTTGCGCGCCCGCGCGTCCGTCAGGAAAATCTGGGTCGACGGGTTTTCGACCTCCTCAACCACCTCGAGGTAGCGGAACAGGCGGATTTCGCCGTTGCGCCGGTCGATCTCGGCGCGGATATCGTGTTCGTGACCGTACTTGCGCTTGCCCGCGTGCTGGATCGCCTGCTCCATGGCGTCCAGCACCGTGTCGCGCTCGATGCCTTTCTCGCGCGCCACCGAGTCCGCGACGGCGATGATCTCGATCTGGGTGGTCGATCCGGAGTCCATGGCGGTTTCCTTCGTCAGCGGTGGGCCGGGCGTCCCGGCTTCAGGGTGTCGGACACGGCGAGGCGGGCCTCGGCGATGGCGCCGAGCGGAATGCGCAGCGCATCGTCGCCGTCGAGCGTGACGACGATCGCATCGCCGTCCAGCCCGCCGAGGCGGCCGCGGAACCGGCGCCGGCCGTCGATCGGCTCGGCCGTGCGGACCTCGGCCGGATGCCCGGCGAAGCGCTCGAAATCGGCGCGCGTGACCAGCGGCCGATCGACCCCGGTCGACGACACCTCGAGGGTGTAGCCGCCGGCGATAAGATCGGCGACGTCGAGCACCGGGGACAAAGCCCGGCTGATGCGCGCGCACTCGCCCACGGTGACCGGCTCGCCGTCGGCGCGCTCGGCCATGATCTGCAAGGTGCGGCGCTGGCGGCCGGTCAGGCGCACGCGCACCAGGGCGAAACCCAGGTCGCCCAGCACAGGCGCGATCAAGCCTTCGAGATCCTTGGTCATCGTGGTCCACGGTCCGGCCGCCGGCGGGCCCCGGGCCCGCCCCGACCGGGTCCACGTATGCGTCCCCGTCGCCTCGGCAAACAAACAAAGGGAGGGCTCGGGACCAGCCGCGAGCCCTTCACGGTTCGCATGAGGCGGATCGCGTCGGGCTCAACTCGTTGGCCCGAGCTTCTCTGGGGGACTATGTTAGCAGTTCCGCGCCCATCTTCAAGTCCTTTCCCCGGCGCGAATGCGACGGATCGACGTCATGCACGGCACGCTCAAATGGAGGCGCCCGGCCAAGGGCTATGGCTACATCGCCCCCGCCGACGGCGGCGATGACGTGTTCGTCCGGCTCGACGGGGGTGCCACGCTGGCCCTCGGCGAAGCCCTGACCTTCCGGGTGGTCGACGGGCCCCTGGGGCCTGAGGCGCGCCATGTGGTGCGGGGTCACGTGCCCGACGACGACATGGGCTGAAGGGTCCTGGCCCGGCGCACGAACGTCAGGTAGATGGCCTTGCGCCCCTGGGCGGCGGCGCGCGCCTCGTAGCGCGACATGGGCCCCTGGTCCGCCGGCCGCCGCCAATCGGTCGCCGAGCGCGCCGGCCAATCGAACGCGCCGTGAGCCAGCACCAGGGCGAGCGTGTCCGTCAGATAGCGCGCGTCGTCTGTGGCGAAGCGCAGGATGCCGCCGTCGGCCAGGGCGGCGGCCAGGGCGTCCAGCACGGCGCCGGTCATCAGCCGGCGGTCGCGATGCCGCGTCTTGGGCCACGGGTCGGGGAACAGCACGAAGACGCGCTCGAGCGAAGCCGGCGCCAGGCGGGGCAGCAGGGGGCGCGCGTCCTCGGCGTGGATGCGCACGTTGCCGAGACCGCGCGCCTCAATCGTGGCGAGAAGGCCCGCGACCCCCGCCTCGAAGGGCTCGCAGCCGACCAAGCCGACCGTCGGGTGGGCGCCCGCCCGGTGCGCCAGGTGCTCCCCTTTGCCGCAGCCGACCTCCAGCCATACCGCCGTGACCTCCGCGCCGAACCAGCGGCGCGGATCGACGATGCGCTCGTCCGGTGGCGGATCGAACGCGAGCGTGGGCAGCAGGGTCTCGAGCAGCCGGCGTCGGTAGGCCGTCAGGCCGCGGCCCTTGCGCCGGCCGTAGAAACGCGGCGCGTCAGCCGGCGGCCGACCGTAGTGCCTCGACGAGATCAAGACGCTCCCACGAGAAACCGCCGTCCGGCTCGGGCTCGCGGCCGAAATGGCCGTAGGCCGCCGTGCGTGCGTAGATCGGCCGGTTGAGGCCCAGCGCGGTGCGGATGCCGCGCGGGCGCAGGTCGACCAGCTCGCGCAGCAGCTTGGCCAGGCGGTCCTCGTCGACCCGGCCGGTGCCGTGGGTCTCGATGTAGAGCGCCAGGGGCTCGGAGACGCCGATGGCGTAGGCGAGCTGGATAGTGCAGCGGTCGGCCAGATCGGCGGCGACCACGTTCTTCGCCAGATAGCGCGCCACGTAGGCGGCCGAACGGTCGACCTTGGTCGGGTCCTTGCCCGAGAAGGCGCCGCCACCGTGGGGCGCCGCGCCGCCATAGGTATCCACGATGATCTTGCGTCCGGTCAGGCCGCAGTCGCCGTCCGGCCCGCCGATGACGAAGCGCCCGGTCGGGTTGACGTAGAAATGGGCCTCGTCGCACATCCAGCCCTGGGGCAGCACGTTGATCACGTGAGGGCGGACGATCGCGCGCACGTCCTCCTGGCTCAGGCTCTCGACGTGCTGGGTCGACACCACGACCGACGCCGCGCCGACCGGCTTGCCGTCCCGGTACGTCAGGGTGACCTGGCTCTTGGCGTCGGGGCCGAGGCCCGGTTCGGCGCCGGAATGGCGCGCCTCGGCCAGGCTGCGCAGGATGGCGTGCGCGTAGTGGAGCGGCGCCGGCATCAGCACGGGCGTCTCGCGGCAGGCGTAGCCGAACATGATGCCCTGGTCGCCGGCGCCTTCGTCCTTGTTGCCGGACGCGTCCACGCCCTGGGCGATGTCGCTCGACTGCTCGTGGACCAGCACCTCGACGCGCGCCTCGCGCCAGTGGAATCCGGCCTGCTCGTACCCGATCGAGCGGATCGCGGCCCGCGCCGTCTCCTCGATGCGCGCGGCCGTCACGGACCTGGGCCCGCGCACCTCGCCGGCGATCACCACGCGGTTGGTCGTGCACAGCGTCTCGACCGCCACGCGGGCCTGGGGTTCCGCCGTCAGATAGAGATCGACGATGGCGTCCGAGATGCGATCACACACCTTGTCGGGGTGGCCTTCGGCGACGGATTCGCTGGTGAACAGGTAGGATCCACGAGGCAACGCGACGTCTCCCTCCGGGGCCGGCGGCACCACAAGGGGTGTGGGGCGTGGCGACGGCGGGTTGTGACGCCTTGCACGGCGCGGGTCAAGAGCTTAGCGGGGCGCGCGATGGCCTCGGCTCAGGCGACCGCGGAATCCTTGATCGACGAGGAACCGAGCGCGGCGACCAGGTCGATGATGCGCCGACGGACGACCGGATCGTGCACGCGCATGAACGCGCGCATCAGGTCCTCGGCGCCGAAGGCCTCGTTGCCTGGCCGGTAAGGCTCGGCGGCCTCGGCGACGGCGTGGCTGAGCATTCCGGCATCGCGATCGGACTGAAAGAAAAACGCGACCGGGACATCAAGCGCGCGGGCGATCTCGTAAAGTCGTAGCGGCCCGACACGATTGTAGCCCTTCTCGTACTTCTGAACCTGCTGGAACGTCAGGCCAAGCTGCTCAGCGATCTTGGATTGACTGAGACCAAGGAGCATGCGCCGCACGCGCATGCGGTTCCCGATCATCGCATCCACAGGGTCCGGCGCCGCCATGGACCTGGTTCCCTCGAGCCTCAGCCGTTTTGTCTGCCCGGACCGTGCCCCCTGAGCCGCTACGAAGGCCGGTCCGCGCATGGGAGTACAGTTTGGTTGTTACATTAGGGAATATACATTCGCATGCGTCAAGTGAGCGACTTCATAGATCGGTTGAAGTTGCAACCAATAACTCCCCCTATCTGGTTGAATTTCAATCGTGCTGGGTCCTTCGGGCATAGGACCCGAGGCACCTGGCCGCCGCGGCCAAGGCGGCCAGCAGGCCGGCGAGCGGCCCATCGCCGAAGCGGCCATAGGGCGTCGGCGCCAGAGGCCCCGGCACGGCGACGTCCAGGACGCCACCGACGCCCAGATCCAGCCGTGCGACCGTGCGCCCAAGGGGATCAATGACCGCCGAGACGCCCGTGTTGGCCGCCCGAACCAGCGGCAGGCCCTCCTCGATGGCGCGCAAACGCGCCGCGGCCAGGTGCTGGTAGGGCCCGCCGCTGAGACCGAACCACGCATCGTTGGTGACGTTGAGCAGCCAGTCCGGTCGATCATCGGCGCGCGCGACGCGTCCGGGGAAGATCGCCTCGTAGCACACCAGCGGACTGGCCCCAGGCAGGCCCGGCAGCCGCCACGTGAGCGTGCCCGGCCCGGCCGAGAAATCGACGCCGCCCGGGACCAGACGCGCGCGGGACAGCACCGCGCGTAGCGGTGTGTACTCGCCGAAGGGCACCAGGTGCGCCTTGTCGTAGGTCGCGGCCAGGGTGCCGTCGGCGGCGATGGCGTGCACGCTGTTGTTCAAGGCGAGCACGCCATCGGCCACCGTCGACCGGCGCACCGCCCCGGTGATCAGGAACCCACCGGGCGGCACCAGCGCGCCGAGCACGCGCATCAGGTCCGGCTCGTCGGTCAGGAAGTAGGGCACCGCCGTCTCGGGCCACACGATGATCGAGGGCGGGTCCGCGGCGAGCGCCGCGCTGTCGGAGCGGTGGTAGACGACGGCGCAGGGCTGGCCGCGCGCCTTGAGCGCCGCGCACGCGATGGTCGCCGACGTGCGGTCGACGCCCACGTAGCGGGCGCGGTAGAGCGGC
>Ga0194119_10000424_pt1 | contig 82324 bp, 59 predicted proteins | sample TA2MahC100mmetaG_FD_148620 | JGI IMG/M metagenome (GOLD analysis project Ga0194119, IMG submission 148620) | Freshwater microbial communities from Lake Tanganyika, Tanzania - TA2015018 Mahale Deep Cast 100m | ecosystem: Environmental > Aquatic > Freshwater > Lake | place: Tanzania: Lake... | reverse complement strand
GCACTCCAAGAACGTCGTCATCATGCGCGTGCAGAGATTTCTCGCGTCGGCCTGGGCCTCGGTCCACGGTCCGCACGATCCGCGGCGGTTGTGGGTCAGCGCCCTCGAAGCCCGCTTCGCCGGCCTCGCCGCGTCGCCCGGGCCGCGGGCGGTCGATTGGTCGGCGCTCGCCGCCGCGGCCGCAGACCTGCCGGCGCAGTTCGGCGCGGTGCGCGCCGTCGATCCGCTGGTTGGGCCTGCGCCTGCGGTTGGGCTCGGCGCTGCCAAGGACGGCGAGCGGCTCGCCGCCGCGAAGGCAGTGCAACACGCGATTGCGATCAGCCGCATCGTCGACTGTCCACTCGTCGTGCTCGACCTCGGCGTCGTGCCGGTTTTCGGCGAGATCGCGGACGAAGACCTCGGCGATCCGCAGGTGTCCTGGAGCAAGGAACGCGTCGACGCCCTGCTCGCGCGCCGCAAGGTCGGCCGCAACGCCGCCGTCGACCGGGTCTGCCGCGAAGTCTTCGCGCTGACCAGGGCATTTCCGGACGTCGCCTTTTGCCTGACCCAGAGCCGCAGCCTGCGCGCGGTCGCCGACGTCGACGCGCTGCAGGACGTCTACGAGGACCTGGCGCCCCAGCGCGTCTACTACTGGCACGATGGCGCCCTTGCGGCGCGGCGTGCCCAGGTCGGCCTCGAGGCCCAGGGCGAGTGGCTGGAGAGTTTTGGTAACCGACTTCGCGGCATGACTTTAGGAGATGCTGGCCCGAGTGGGATATACCTGCCGCCCGGCGCTGGCGGCGTCGACTACGCGTTGCTCGCCAGCTACGCGCCCAAGAGCGGCCACCCGATTCCGGGCGTCGTCGAGCTCGACGCTTCGATCCCGCCGACCGAAATGCCGGGCATCCGCTCCTGCCTCGACAAGTTCGGCCTCTGAACGCAGGTTCCCGGTGCTGGCGAACGATGCCTGCCGCGTAAGGCCCCGTCGCAGCCTACGCTACCACCATGTCCACCACCCCGCTGGCGCCGCCAGCTGCGCGTCCGTCCGGGGACGGCCGCGCGGCGGCGCTGCGTGAACTACTGCGCTCGCGCAAGCGACTGCTGGTGCTGACGCACAACAATCCCGACCCCGACTCGCTCGGCGGCGCTGCCGGCCTACAGGAATTTGCGCGGTCGGTTGGCGTGGCCAGTCGCCTGGCGATCGCCGGCAAGATCCTGCGCGCCGAGAACCAGGCGATGGTGCGCGAACTGGGCCTCGTGCTCGACCGCGTCGAGGATCTCCAGATCGCTGACTTTGACTGCGTCGCGTTCGTCGACACGCAGCCGGGTTTCGGCCACACGATCGTGCCGGCGGGCGTGCGCGTCGACATCGTCATCGACCACCACGTCTGCGCCGAGGGCAGGCTCGGCGCCGCCGACTGCGCCTTCTTCGACGTGCGCACTGACGCCGGCGCCACCTCGTCGATCGTCGGTGGCTACCTGCTGGCGGCCGGCGTGACGCCGTCCTCGCAGATCGCCACGGCGCTGGCTTATGGCATCCGCACGGACACCGCCGATCTGTCGCGCAACGTCAGCCCGTTGGACCTCGCGGTCTGGGACTACCTGTCGCCGCATATCGACCGCCAGAAGCTGGCGGCGATCACGAACCCGCGTCTGCCGGTGCGCTACTTCGAGGCGCTCAAGCAGGCGCTGTCGAAGGTGCGCCTTTACGACGGCGTGACCCTCTGTTCGCTCGGCCGTACAGCCAGCGCCGAGATGGTCGCCGAGGTCGCCGACATGCTGTTGCGGATGGAGGGCGTGCGCGCCGTGTTCTGCGGCGGCCTCGTCGGCGCGCAGTACCACGTCTCGGTGCGCACCGAACTCGGCGGCGATGCCTGGGCGCTGATCCGCGCCGGTATGGATGGCGCGGGCGGCAGTTGCGGCGGCCACGGCTCGGTGGCCGGCGGCGCCATCCCGATGGAAGGGGCCGACACCCGGGCGCTTCGCCGGCTCGAACGCCGGCTCGAACGCAATGTCCTCCATGCCATGGGGGTCGCTGGCGGCAACGCTGCGATCCTCGGCGATCGCGACGACTGACGGCGGGCGACTGGCCGACCGCTGGACGCCATGAGGTTGCCTTCTGGCGTATGCTGCGTATTGCTCCGACCTCGTATGCGTCCGCTCGCCGTTCTCTTGCCGCTGCTCGTCGCCGCCTCCGCCGTGCCGACACCGTTGTGTCTGTCCGTGCCGCGGTCGCAAGCGGCGCTGTCGTCGCTGCGCGCGACCCAGTTCGTGCCCAACCTCGGCCAGTGGGACGAGTCGGCGCGTTTTGGCGTGTTCGGCGACGCGATGGGCTGGCTGCACGATGACGGCTTCAGCGTGCGGCTGGAGCGCTGGTCGGCGCCGGCCGCGGCTGGCGCGCCGACTGCGGCCGTGCGCAGCGCCGCCGGTTGCGTCGTCCGCACGCGTTTTCTCGGCGCGGCGAACCCACGCTTCGAGACCGACGGCCTCTTGCCGACGCGCCGCAACTTCCTCGTTGGCGCGGACCGGTCGCGCTGGCGCACCGATGTGCCGGCGCACGAACGCGTGACGATGCGCGACGTCTACGCCGGCGTCGACGTGCAATTCCGGCCGCTGCCCCAAAGCCGTGCCGGCGTGTTCGAGTACGATCTGCTGCTGCAGCCGGGCGCCGACCTCGGCGCGTTTGCGGCGCGCTGCGAAGGCGTTGACCGCCTCGCGATCGACGCGGTTGGCCGCCTGTGCGCGACGGTGCGCACCGACGACGGCGAGCAGACGCTTGTGCAGGAGGCGCCGATCGCCTGGCAGGAGACGGCCGCGGGGCCGCAACCGCTGCGCGTCGCATTCCGCCTGCTCGACGCGCGCACGTTCGGCTTCGACGCCCCCGATCGCGATCCGGCGCTCGCCGCCGTCGTCGATCCGGGCGTGTTGTGGAGCACACTGCTCGGCGGCGGCCTCAGCGACCGGATCAACGGCATGCGCTGGCGCGACGGCTTCGGCATCTGGGTTGGCGGTTGGGCCAGTTCCACCGACTTCCCGACGACGCCGGGGTCGTACCGCGTCACCGGTGGCTACGACGCGTTCGTCGCGCGCTGCAACGACGCCGGCTCGGGATTGATCTACGCGACGTACCTCGGCGGCAGCAGCTCCGAGGAGGTGCGCGGACTCGACCTCGGTCCCGGTGACACGCCGACGGTGGTGGGCTACACGCGGTCGGCCAACTTTCCAACGACGGCCGGCGCGCTGCGTCCGAGCTACGGCGGCTCCAGCCCGTTCCTCGACATCGGCGACGGCTTCGTCGCGCGCCTCGCTGCCAACGGCAGCGCGCTGCTCGCCGCGACCTATGTCGGCGGCATGTTCGACGACGTGCTTGAGAGCGTGTGTGTCGACAACATCGGCGACGCCTACGTCGGCGGCTGGAGCAGCTCGCCCAACATGCCGACGACCGCTGCAGCCGTGCAGCCGGCAATCTCCGGCGTCGCCGGCGCGCAGACTGACGGTTACTTCGCTCGCGTCGCCGCCAACTGCCAGTCGTTGGTCTACGGCACCTACTGCGGCGGCCAGTTCAACGACCAGATCATGTCGCTCGATCGCGACCCGACGACTGGCCACGTCGTCGGCGTGGGCTGGTCGATGAGTTCCGACTATCCGACGACGCCCGGCGTCGTGCGTCCGACGTTCCTCGGCTTCGTCGACGCCGTCGTCACACGCCTGAACGCGGCGGGCTCGGCGTACTCGTTCTCGACGTACATGGGCGGGCTCGACTTCGACTACGGCTACTGCGGCCGCTTCGCCGCCGACGGCTCGGTCTGGCTCGGCGGCACGACGCAGTCCCTCAACTATCCGCTCACGGTCAATGCGCCGCAGACGACGTTCGGCGGCGAGCGCGACGGCTTCGCCATGCGTCTCACGGCCAACGGTCAGGCGATCGCGTTCTCGACCTTCCTCGGCGGCCCCGGCCGGGATGCCATCCGCGCCATCGACGCCGAGGGCAGTAGCGTCGCGGTCGTCGGCGAGTGCGGCGACGGCTTCCCGGTCACCCAGGACGCGGCCGAGCCGACGTTCGGCGGCGGCACGATCGACGCCTTTCTCGGCTACCTGACGGCCAACGGTTCGTCGCTGGCCTACGCGACGTACCTTGGCGGCAGCGGCCAGGACATGATGACGGCAGTTGATCTCAACGCTGCGGGCCGGATCGTCGTTACCGGACGCACGTTCTCTGCCGACTTCACGGCGACCCAGGGAGCGTTCCAGCCGGACCTGCTCGGCGCCGAAGACGGCTTCATCGTCAAGTTCGACATGCTGTCCACGCTCGGCAACGAAATCATCGTCGCCAGCAATCCGGTCGTCGGTCCGATCGTCGTGCCGGCGGGCGAACACGAACTCCTCGTGTGTACGGTGTCGAACGCCGCCCTCCGCGACGCCGTCATCGACGCCGTGCGGGTGTTCATCGGCGGCGCGGGCGACGCACTGGCGACCTTGCGCGATGTGCGCTTTCAGTGCGAGGTCGTCGGCAGCGGCGAACCGTGGGCGACCGTCGCGACCGTGCCGTTCTGGACCGTCGACGGCGGCGACACTTCGGTGGCGTTCGCCGGGTGCGTCGTGCCAGCCAGCGGCTCGATCCGCCTGCGCATGCAAGGACGCCTCGTCGCCGATGCCGCCGGTCGGCCGGTCGAGATTGCGGCGGCGATCGTCGATCGCGATGCCTGGACCGTGCGATTGGACGGTTTCGGCGGCGGCATTCCGGCCGGCGTCAGCGGCGTCGGCCGCGCCGAGGGCCGCGCGCTGGTCGTCGGTCGGCTGCCCGGCGACTTCGATGGCGACGGCGTCGTCACGGTCGCCGATCTGCGGCGTCGCGTCATCGGCCAGGACGGTCCTGGCGCGCTGGCGGCCGATTGCGACGGCGACGCCGTGCTGACGCCTGTCGATCTGCAGGCGGCGCGCGGGCTCGTGCTCGGCCGTGCCACGTCGTTCGACGCCGCGCCCGCGGCGCCGCGCCGCGCGTGGCGGACGCTCCGCTGCGTCGGGCTCGCCGCGCCGGTCGTGGCGACGCTCGCGGGTCAGCCGGTGACGGTGGGCGCGGTGACGGCGCGCGAATGCGCCGTGTTCGTGCCGGTGGACGCGCCCGTCGGCGCGCAGACGCTTCGCCTTGTCGGCCCCAACGGCGCAGTCGTCGCGTTGCAGGCCTACGTGCAATGACGCCGCGCGTCCTGCTGCTCGGCGGCCTCGATCCGTCCGGCGGCGCGGGCATCACGCTGGATGCGGCGGTCGTCGGCGCGCACGGCGGCGCGCCGCTGCCGATCGCGGTGGCGCTGACCGAGCAGGGCTTCCGCGGCTTTCGCCGCGCGCACGCCGTGCCGGTGGCGCAGTGGCGCGGCGCGCTCGACGCCGTGCTCGCTGATGGACCGGCGCACGCGATCAAGATCGGCTTCGTGCCCGACGTCGCGACGGCGCGAGCGCTTGGCGAGGCGCTGGCGGCGATCGCGGCGACGGCCCCGCTCGTTCTCGACCCGGTGCTGTCGGCGACCGCTGGCGGCTACGCGGCCGCCGACGCGCTCGCCGCGGCGCTGCGCGAAGGCCTCGCGGCGCGCGCGGCGCTGGTCACGCCCAATCTGCCGGAGCTCGCGCTGCTGGCCGGCGGCGATCCGCGCGCGCTGCTCGCCATCGGCGCCCGCGCCGTGCTGGCGAAGGGCGGCCACGGCGAAGGCGCGCACAGTGAGGACGTCCTGTGGACTGCGGGCGAGCGCCGCAAGTACGCGCGCCTGCGCCTGCCGACCGGCCGCGTGCGTGGCACCGGCTGTGCGCTCGCGAGCGCGATCGCCGTCTGCCTCGCGCGCGGCACCGACATCGGCGATGCCTGCGCCGCAGCGGGCGATTGGCTGCACCGGCTGCTCGTCGCGCTCGGTCCGGCGCCGGCCGGCGATCCGACGCGCACGCTGTCGTTCGACCGCTTGGCGCCCTGACTGTCCGCGCCCGCGTCAGTCGCCGCGGCCGCCGGCGAACATCGCCGTCAGAAGCGCCGCAAAGCGTTCGACGACGACGTGGCGGCGCACCTTCATCGTTTGCGTCAGCAGGCCGTTCTCCGCCGTCATCGGCTGGGCCAGCACGCGAAAGGCCGCGACGCGGTCGCAAGGGCGAATGCCGTTGTCGCGCACCAGCACGCGGTCGAGCTCGCGCCGCAGCAGCGTATGTACCTCGCGGCCCTGAAGTTCGCCGTCGCGGATGTCCCACTGCGCGCGCGGGATCGCCTGCTCGAGCCGCTCGGCGCGCGGCACCAGCAGCGCGCCAAGCGCCTTCTGGTCCTGGCCGAGCACGACCGCCTGCTCGATGAGCGGTGAGGTCTTGATCACCGCTTCGACGGGCTCGGGCTCGACGTTCTCGCCGCCGGCGAGCACGATGGTGTCCTTGGCGCGGCCGGTGATCCACACGTTGCCGGCGGCGTCGACGTGGCCTAGGTCGCCCGAGCAGAACCAGCCGTCGGCAGTCAGCACCTCGGCGGTGCGCTTGGGATTGTCGTAGTAGCCGCGCATCACCTGCGGACCGTGGATCCACAGCACGCCGGTCTCGCCGACGGCGCAGCGCGCGCCATCGACGCGGCGGGCTTCGATCTTCGTCTGCGGCAGCGGCGGGCCGATGTGGCCGGCCGTGCGCTGCTGGGGCAGGCGCACGGACGCGACCGGACTGGTCTCGGTGAGGCCATAGCCGTTCTTCAGCGGCAGCCCGAGCCCGAGCAGCGTCTCGTCGACGTGGCGCGGCAGCGCGCCGCCGCCGCTGACACACAGCCGCAGCCGGCCACCGAGCGTCGCGCGCACCTTCTTGAGCACGATGCGATCGAGCACGGCGTGCGCCGCGCGCTGGCCGAGGGTGGCGCGCCCGCCGCCGACCGCGCGCGACAGCGTCAGCGCCGCGCGCAGCAGCTTGCCCTGCAGACCGGTGAGCTTCTGCGCGTGGCCGACGAGCCCGTCGTGCAGCATCTCCCAGATGCGCGGCACGGCGGCGAAGACCGTTGGCTTGACGCCGGCGAGGTCCTCCTTGATGCGACGGCGGTCGGTGTAGACCAGCTGCGCGCCCGTTGCGAGCGCGAGGTAGTCCATGATGCGCTCGTACATGTGCCACGCCGGCAGCGCCGACAGGAAGCTGTCAGTGGCGGTGACGTCCAGCACGTCGGTCACGACCGCGACGTTGGTCAGCACGTTGCGGTGGGTGAGCATCACGCCCTTGGGCTCGGCTGTGGTGCCGCTGGTGTAGACGATCGTCAGCAGGTCGTCGGGCGTCACTGCGGCGCGCGCGGCGGCGAGTTCGTTCGCGCGCGCGGCGAGCGCGTTCGCGCCGTCGCGCAGCAGGTCGCCGAGCGCTTGCGCGCCCGCGACCTCGGTGCGGTCCTGCATGACGATGATGGCGCGCAGCGCCGGCAGGTCGCCGCGCAGGGCCAGCAGTTCCCGCGCGACGCGGTCGTCGTCGGCGAACGCGAGCGAGCAGCCGCTGTGGCGCAGCAGGAACTGCAACTCCTTCGGCGTGGTGTCGACGCCGCGCGGGACGCTGACCGCGCCGAGGCTGGCGAGCGCCTGATCGACGAGCAGCCATTCGCAGCGGTTCTCGGCGACGAGCCCGACGCGATCCCCGCGCCGCACGCCGAGGCCGACCAGCGCTGTCGCGAGCGCGTCAATGTCCGCTACGAGAGCGCCAAACGTCACTGGCCGATGGTCAGTGGCGCGGCGGCGCGGCAGGAACACTGCGTCGCGCCGCAGCGCGACGACGTCGTGCAGCAGTGCTGGAAAGGTCGATGGTGCGGGTGCCATGGCGATCGGACGACCGTGGTTGACGGAGGCGAAAAGACGCCGCCGCCGCGCTTGACAGAGATCGGTCGGTTCCATACGAATGCGCCCCCTCGAACGCCGGATCAACCGCAACCTCGCAAAAGGCGAAGGTTGGCCGACGCGCGAGCCGATCCTTCGCGGGCGACCGCAGGGTCGATTGATCCGAGATCGTCTGTGAGCGGGTGTAGCTCAGTGGTAGAGCATCACGTTGCCAACGTGAGGGTCGAGGGTTCGAGTCCCTCTACCCGCTCCAGTTTTTCCTTCGCGCGCGAATGCCCGTCGTGCGCTGCCGATCCGGACGCCGCGAAGGGCCGCCAACTGGCGGCGACGCGCGCGCCGAGGGCGCGCGGACGCGGCCGCGAGCGGCCGCTGCGCATGCCGGGGCGTGGACGTGGGGCGGAGTCACGTCGCGCTCGCGGACCATGCGCCGAGACGTGCTGGCCTTGGCGCGTTGCGCGCGCTAGCGCCCCGGCCGCAGCACGTCGTCCACCCAGCGCAACGCCGCCATCGTGCTCGGGAAGCCGAGCGTCGTAGTCGCCAGCACGACGGCGTGGCGGATCTCGGCGGGCGTGCAGCCAGCGCTGCGGGCGCGGCCGGTGGCGCTGTGCACCGCGCCTTCGCGGAAGGCGCCGACAGCGAGGGCGAGCTTGACCAGCGCGCGGCTCTTGGCGTCGAGCGGGCCGGCTTGCTGCGTTGCGGCGCTGAGCGCCTCGTAGGCGGCGGCGACGGCCGGGTGCTCGGCGCCAAAGCGCGCGAAGTACGAGGTGCGCGGGCGGGTGGCGGTTGGGGTCGTGGCGTTCTTGCGCGCTGCGTTGCGGCCGCGCGCTGCCGTCGTCTTCGTTCGTTTGTATGTCGCCATCTTGGGCTCCCGGTTCAGGCGTCGACCATACGCCACGCGATCGTCTCGCCGGCGCGCATCGGCACGAGGCGGTCGCCGCTGAACGGCAGCGTCGCCGGCACGCTCCAGGCGCTCCGTTCCAGCGTGATGCGGTCCGGGTGGCGCGGCAGGCGGTAGAAGTCGGGGCCGCGCTGGCTGGCGAAGGCTTCGAGCTTCGGCAGCGCGCCAGCGGCCTCGAACGCTTCCGCGTACAGCTCGATGCCGGCGTGCGCGGTGTAGACGCCGGCACAGCCACAGTCGGCTTCCTTCTTGCTCTTGGCATGCGGCGCGCTGTCGGTGCCGAGGAAGAAGCGCGGGTCGTCGCCAGTCGCGGCGACGACGAGGGCTTGCCGATGCTGCTCGCGCTTCAGCACCGGCAGGCAGTACGCGTGCGGGCGGATGCCGCCGGTGAACATCGCGTTGCGGTTCCACAGCAGGTGGTGCGCGGTGATCGTCGCGGCGACGTTCTTTGGCGCGCGGCGCACGAAGTCGACGCTGTCGGCGGTGGTGATGTGCTCGAGCACGATGCGGAGGCCAGGGAAGTCGCGCACGAGCGGCGCGAGGTGACGCTCGAGGAAGACGCGCTCGCGGTCGAATACGTCGATGTCGCCGTCGGTGACCTCGCCGTGCAGCAACAGCGGCAGGTCGTGCCGCTCCATCGCCGCCAGCGTCGGCCGCACCTTGGCCCAGTCGGTGACGCCGTTCTCGGAGTTGGTCGTGGCGCCGGCGGGATAGAACTTCACCGCGTGCACGAAGCCGCTGGCCTTGGCGGTGGCGATCTCGGCTGGCGGCGTGCGATCCGTCAGGTACAGCGTCATCAGCGGCTCGAAGCGCAGGCCCTTCGGCAGCGCCGCGAGGATGCGCGCGCGGTAAGCCTGCGCGTCAGCAACGGTCGTCACTGGCGGCTTGAGGTTGGGCATCACGACTGCGCGGCCGAAGCGGCGCGCGGTGTCGGGCAGCACGGCGGCCAGTGCGTCGCCGTCGCGGAGGTGGAGGTGCCAGTCGTCCGGGCGCGTGATCGTGAGTCGCATCGGGCACGGCAGGATAGCGGCGCGCCGCGTCCACTTCGCGTTCGTCTCGCCGCGGCGACCGGTCCATGCCATCGGCGGGTCTGCGCCGGCCCTTGCGCGCGCCTCGATCATTCGCGCCGCCGCGTCGCGCCGACGAGGTAGATTGTCAGCGAATGCGGTTGCCAGGGGAATTGCCAGGGACACTTGCGCTCGTCGCCATGCTGGCGGCCTGCAGTGGCAGCGGCGGCGGCGGCGCGACGCCCGCAGCCGGACCCGGCGTTGACGCACCGGCGCTGCACGTGTTGTTCGACGCCGCCGCCGGCCGCCCATATCTGTTGCAGGCGGAGGTCGCGCTCGCGGTGCTCGAACTGCGCGATGGCGGCACGACCGGCAACCTCTTGCCCGCGCCGACGACGGTGACCTTCGCCGACCCGAGCGGCGGCGTGCGCGCCTTGACGCTGCCCGACGTGCCGGCCGGCGACTACACGCAGTTGCGGCTCGCGCTCACGCCGGGCTCGGCGCGCCTCGCGCAGGACGGCGGCGTCGCGCCGCTCGATGCGCCGTACGACCTCGCCATCCCGCTCGCCGGACGCCTGCTGCACGCCAACGCGCCGTCGTGGCTCGCGGTCGGTCACGCCGGTGACGATCACGTCCTCGCTGGCGGTGGCCGCGCGGCGTGGGCGCCGCAACTCGTCGGTCGCCTCGACGACAGCCCGTTGACGCTGACCGGCCTCGTGCCGCAGCGCGTTGATGGCGTCGAACTGCTGGCCGCGAGCGCCGGAAACGGCGCCGCGCTGCGCCTGCAGTTCGCGGTCGATTGCGCCTTCTTCGACGGCGCCGGCCGCTCGCTCGCCACACGCAGCGAATTCCTCGCCGCTGCCGACGCGACCACCGAGGTCGCCGCCGCCGGGGCTTTGCTGCGCGCGGGCGTGCTGTTCACCCGCTCGGCGCGCCTGCAGCCGCGCCGTGTCGAGTCACTGCTGCACGGCTGTGTGGTCGCGAGCGACCCGGCGCAACAGCGCGTGCGACTGCGCGTAGACGCCGAAGAACTGCTCGGCCGGCTGCGTCCCGTGGCGTCGCCGTACGAGGTCGACTTGCGCCTCGCGGGCGCGCCGCTGCACGAGTCCGGCCAGAACCAGGCGCTGGTCGGCTGGCCTTGCAGCCAGGGCACTCGCCTCGTCGTGCGCGTCGCCACGCGCGCGGTCATCGACGGGAACGTCGTGTTGGCCGCGGACGATGTCGCGGTGGTGCCGCCGCAGGGTGTGGCGCCGACGATCGAGTGGCACGCGCAGGTGATCGCGGTCGATGTGCTCGCCGGCACGATCGCCGTCGCCGCCCTGCCGTTCGTGCCGCTGGTGATCGCGGGCGAGCCGGTCGCCGCCGCCACGGTCCGGGTCGACGGTCGCACGACCATCTGGCGGCGGGAGCTGCAGGGCCAGGGCGAGTACGCTGTGCCCCTGGCGACCATCCAGGCAGGCCTCGACGGGATCTGGTGGCGCGGCGTTGCGCTCGGCGGCGGCACGGTAGAGGCCGACTCCGTCCGCGTGCGCACGAAGTAGCCCGGCGGGTCGGTGGCACCGGCCGTATACGGCGGGCCAGTTGACGTCGATCGCCGCCGATCCCGCCCCTGGACGTTGGCCCGAAGGGAGTTGCCGCGCGGGAAGAAACAGTCATACTCGAAAGGCAACTTGCGCTTCCAGCAAGTGCCTTCACGGCCCCACAGTCCGCGTACTTCGCCACCACCATGCTGATGCACACAACGCTTGCGTGTTCGGTCATTTTCTCGCTCGTTCACGGCGTGCTCGCCCAAGAGGAGGTCGCCCCCGTCGCGCTGCGCGCGGCTCCTGCCACCGGCGAACTGCGCTTCGAAGTCGGCGGCGTCACCGTGCGTCGCTGGACGGAAGCCGGCGCCCCGCGCGCCGCGTTCCAGCGCGCCGGCGGCGCCTGGACGCCGATCGCCGCGCCCGACGACCTCGTGCGCCTCGTGATGGCGCAGTTCGATCCCAAGAGCGGCGCGCCGGCCTACGACGCGCCGTTCGCCGCGCCGGCGGGCAGCCGCCTGCAGCTCGTCCAGTTCCACACGCAGGTCCTGCCCGAGTACCGCGATGCGCTCGCCGCGGTCGGCGCGCAGATCCTGCACTTCGTGCCGGCGGACTGCCTGCTGGTCCGCGGCGACGCCGCCGCAATCGCGGCCGTCGCCAAGCTGTCCTGCGTGCGCTGGGTCGGCGCGATGGCCAACGCCTGGAAGGTTGACGCCACGGTGCGCGAGTTCCTGCGCGCCGGCGTCGGCACGATGGAGCTCAACCTCGTGCTCGCCAGCAAGCAGGACCGCGCCCGTCTCGCCGAGCAGGTCACGGCGATGGGCGGCAAGGTCACCGACGTCTGCGATGGCTCGACGATGCTGCGCGCGTCGCTGACGCCGGCGCAGCTCGCGGCGCTGTTCGCGCAGGACACGGTCGTGTTCGCCGATCCGGTCACCGAGGCCGGCTTCGACATGGACAACGCCCGCATCCAGGGCGGCGGCGCGTACGTCGAGACGGTGGCCGGCCTCAACGGCCAGGGCGTGCTCGCCGAGATCACCGAGCCGTTCGAGGAGACGCACCCCGACTTCGTCGGCCGCTTCCTCGTGCGCGGCGTCAACACCGTGCAGAGCCACGGCCACTGCACCGCCGGCATCGTCGCCGGCAGCGGCGTCAACAACCCGGCGGCGCGCGGCATGATGTCGTTGTGCACGGTGGTCGAGAACGGCTACTACCCGAACACGGGCGTGCACGCCGCCAACATCCTCGGCAGCGTCGACCCGACCTCGACGACGAAGTCGATGCAGGCGACGTCGAGCTGGGGCGCGGCGCAGACCACGCAGTACACGACCATCTCGCAGGCCGTCGACGACGCCCTGTTCACCGCCGACTTCGTGCGCACGCAGAGCATGAGCAACCTGGGCACGCAGAGCGTGCGCCCGGAGGCGTGGCCGAAGAACACCATCTCGGTCGGCGGCGTCCGCCACCAGAACAACAGCAACCCGGCAGACGACGTCTGGCAGGGCGCGTCGATCGGTCCGGCTTCGGACGGCCGGCTCAAGCCCGACGTCACCGCGTACTACGAGAGCGTGCTGACGTCGGATCGCACGGGCACGAGTGGCTACAACACCGCCGCCGGCGTCGCGGGCAACTACTACACGTCGTTCAGCGGCACCTCGTCGGCGACGCCGATCGTCAACGGCCACGTCGGCATCATCCAGGAGATGTTCACCAACGGCCTGTTCGGCAACGTGCTGCCGCAGCCGGCGACGGCCGCCAACCGCTTCGCCAACAAGCCGAAGATGGCGACGGTCAAGGCGATGCTGTGCAACACCGCGGCGCAGTACCCGTTCGCCGCCGCGACCGACAACCTGTCGCGCGTCAAGCAGGGCTGGGGCTTCCCGTCGCTGCAGCGCCTGTACGACAACCGCGGCAGGATCGTCGTGCTCGACGAGTACGACGCGCTGCAGGTCGGCCAGACCCGCAACTACTGGATCTACGTCGCGCCGAACACGCCCGAGCTGCGCGTGACGATGGTCTACGCCGACCCGGCGGCCCTCGCGCTCTCGGCCGTGCACCTCATCAACGACGCCAACCTCAAGGTCACGCGCTTCAGCGACGGCACGTCGTGGTGGGGCAACAACGGCCTCGCCGACGGCAACTTCTCGGTCGCCGGCGGCAGCCCGAACAACCGCGACAACATCGAGTGCGTCTACCTGCAGAACCCGGTCGCGGGCATCTACCGCGTCGAGGTCAACGCCCTGTCGATCCCGCAGGACGGCCGTCCCGAGACGCCGCAGGTCGACATGGACTTCGCGATGGCGATGCACCCGATGGGCGGCGGCTACCACGTCGGCGGCGGCCTGACGTTCGACCTCGCCTCGAGCGGCCCGGGCAACCTGCAGTTCAACGCCGGCAACGTGCCGGCGACCGGCTGGACCGACGGCTTCACGGTGTTCTCGCTCACGACCGGCCGCGGGCTGGGCTTCGGTCGCTTCTTCGGCCTCGAGGACGACGGCCTGACCGTGTCGCTGTACGGCACGCCGGCCGCCGCAGGCAACGTGTTCCATTTCACCAACACCGGCGGCCAGTACCCATTCGCCGGCGTCACGTTCCCCAATCCGGCGCTCGTCAGCGCGCTCGCCGGCTTCCAGCTCGACGGCATGGTGATGCTGTGGAACAACGGCGCCCTCGTCGGCGTCAGCAACGTCGACCGCATCACGCTGCAGTGACGTCGCGTGCGTGACCGCGTCGCGCGCCGCGCCCGCGGCTCGCTTCCCGCCGGCGGACCGCTAGCCTCACCCTGGTGAGCGCGGTCCGCCGGTTGCGTTTCGGCTACTCGCCCTGCCCGAACGACACCTTCGCGTTCTGGGCGGCGGCGCACGGGCGCGTGCCCGCGCCGGTGGCCGTCGACCCGTGGCTCGCGGACATCGAGACGCTCAACGCGCGCGCCGTCGACGGCGCCGATCCGCTCGAAGTCACCAAGCTGAGCCTGCCGGCGCTGGCGCGCGCGGTCGATCGCTACGCCGTGCTGCCGGCCGGCGCGGCGCTCGGCTTTGGCTGCGGCCCGCTGGTCGTCTGCCGCGACGGCGCGCCGCTGCGCACGCTCGCCGCCGCCGCGCGCGCGCGCGTCGCGATCCCCGGCGCGCACACCACGGCGTACCTGCTGTTGGCGATCCTGGCCGGCGCGCCGCCCGCCGACGTCGTGGCGATGCCGTTCCACGAAGTCATGCCGGCGGTCGCGCGCGGTGACTGCGACGCCGGCCTGATCATCCACGAGAGCCGGTTCACCTACCGCGACCACGGCCTGCGCGCGGTCGCCGACCTCGGCGCGCTGTGGGAGGAGCGCACCGGCGGGCCGCTGCCGCTCGGCGTGATCGCCGCGCGCCGCGACCTGCCGGCCGGCGACGTCGCCGCGGTGGGGGCGCTGCTGCGCGCGTCGGTCGAGCGGGCGCGCTGCGAGCCGGCGGCGCCGCGCGGGTACGTGCGCGCGCACAGCCAGGAGATGGCCGACGACGTCTGCGACCGGCACATCGGCCTCTACGTCAACGACTTCACCGTCGACCTCGGCGCCGTCGGCCGGCGCGCGATCGAAGAACTGCTGGCGCGCGGACGGGCCGCCGGGTTGCTGCCCGCCGGCGGGTCGCCGTTCCGGGAGGAAGCGTGATCTTCCCGCTGCTCGCCGCGCTCGCGTTCCTGCTGCCGACGCTCGGCCTGAGCGCGCTGGTCGGCCTCGTGCTGCTGGCGCGGGGTCGGCCGCAGCGGCGCTGGTGGCGTTTCGTGCTGTGGTCGCACCTCGCGCTGCTGCCGGTGCACCTGTTCGCCACGTTCCCGCTGGCGCTCGGCTACGTCGGCTCGCGCTGGATCGGCACGCGCCCGCAGGAGCGCGCCTACGCGGGGCCGCGCCTTGGGGCCGACGGCCGCATCGCCGTGCAGGCGTGGAAGGGCCTCGCCGCCGAGCAGGCGGGCGAGGTCGCGCCGCCGCCGTCCGACGTGCTTGCCGCGGCGCGCGCGCGGACGCGCACCGTCCCGAGCGTCGACGGTGTGACGCTGCGCGCGTTCCGCGTCGAGGCGCCGGTCGAGCCGCCGAAGGCCGTCGTGCTGCTCGTGCACGGGCTGTTCCGGTCGGCGATGGAGCTCGAGCCGATCGCGCAGTTGTTCCGCGACGAAGGCTGCGAGTGCTGGCTCGTCGAGCCGCGCAACTTCGGCGGCAGCAGCCGGGCGCCGTTCACCGCCGGCGTGCGCGAGAGCGACGACATCATCGCTGCCGCGCGCTTCGTGCGCAGCCAGCCTGGGCGCGAGCGCACGCCGCTCGTGCTGTTCGGCGTCAGCATGGGCACCGCCGCGGTGGCGCTGGCGCTGCCGGCCATCGATGGCGTCGCCGGCGTCGTGCTCGACGCGCCGATCGACGACGTGCCGTCGGCGGCGCGGCGCATGCTCGGCTTTGACCGCGATGGCGACGTGCGTTCCAAGTGGCGGGTCGACGAGCCATGGGCGTCGCTGGTCGTGCGAGCGCTCGGCTGGTGGAGCGACGTCGACCTCGCGTCGGCCTGCCCGAGCGACGTGCTGGCCACGCTGCCGCACGACGTGCCCGTGCTCGTTGTCGGCGCCGGGTTGGACGATCGCGCGCCGCCAGCCACTGTCGAGCGCCTATTTGCGCGGCTGCCGATGCACGCCGAGCGCTGCCAACTGTGGATCGCGCCGGCTGCGCGCCATGGCCGCGTCTTCCTCGAGCAGCCGGACGGCTACCGCGAACGGCTGCGCTGGCTGCTCGCCCACTTGCGCCGCTAGCGGTCGCTCAACCGATGTCGATCGCCGCGCCGACGAGATCGCCGTCGCTGCCGCGCGACTGTGGCACCAGGAACGGCAGGTCGCAGCGCTCCGGCGTCGACACGCGGACGCGGATCTGCGGGCCGGCGACTGCCAAGTCGACTTCGCAGTCGCCGACGGCAAGCGTGACGCGTTCGGGCCGCAGCGGGCCGGCGGCGCCGGCGGCGTCGAGCCGGATCCGCGCCGCGAGGCGCGCGCCGAGCCAGTTGCCGAGCAGTTGCGCGCCGGCGAGGCCGTTGGCGCCGTGCCGGATCGTAGCCTCGACCGGCGCGCCCTCGCGCCACGGCAGGCGCTCGAAGGCTTCGGCGAGCGCGCGCCGCCACGGCCGCAGCCGCAGCCACGTCAGATCGGTGACGCGGAAGCCGCGCCGCCGCCGCGCCTGGATGGCGTCGAGTTCGCGCGCAACCGCGCCGAAGCGCCGCGAGTCGACGATCAGGTGGTCGCACATCGCCGCCATGGCGTCGAGCGTCGACTCGTCGGCCGGCAGGCGCGTCGCCCAGTAAAGGTGGTTGGGCAGGTCGTTCTCGAGCAGCGGCCGCACGAGGCCGGGGATGCGCGGCAGCGCGGACGCCGGCAGGCGGATGACGATCTCTTCGAGCACGATGTCGCGCAGCGCGCCGGCGGTGCGCGTCGCTGCCGCGAGTTCGGCGGCGCCGATCGGCGCCGCGGGGTCGAGCAGCAGCAGGAAGGCGCGGCACGGCGTGCGGCGCTGCAGCTTGTCGACGGCCTCGCGCAGGTCCTCTTCCTCGTCGGCGGCGGCGATGCCGACGAAGTTGACAGCCAGGGCGCGGGCGACGTCGGCGCCCTGCTGGTCGGGCAGGCAGGCGCGCCACAGCGCGCGCAACTCCTCGGGGATGCGCTGCCACTCCGCGGTCCGCGCCGGCGTGCGGAGCAGCGCTGGCGCGCTCACGGCTTCCTCCATGAGCGACCCGGGCCGAGCAGGGACTCGGCGCGCTCTGGGCCCCACGTGCCGGCGACGTACTCCTCCGGCCGAGCGCCGGACTGTTTCCAGCCAGCGACGATCGAATCGACAATGCGCCACGCCTCTTCGACCTCGTCGGCGCGGGCGAACAGCGTGCCGTCGCCGACCATGGCGTCGAGCAACAGTCTCTCGTACGCGTCGGCGGTCTCGCCGCCGAACGCGGTGCCGTAGCGGAAGTCCATGCGGACGTCGCGGATGCGAATGTTGGGGCCGGGCACCTTGGCGCCGAAGCGCAGCGCCACGCCTTCGTCGGGCTGGATGCGCAGCAGCAGCACGTTGGGCTGGTGGGTCTTGCCGTCCTCGAACAGTAGATGCGGCGGCTGCTTGAAGTGGATTGCGACCTCGGTGGCGCGGCGCGGCATGCGTTTGGCCGAGCGCAGGAAGAACGGCGTGTTCGCCCAGCGCCACGTGTTCACCTGTAGCCGCACCGCCGCGTAGGTCTCGGTCATCGAGTCGATCGCGACGCCATCTTCCTCGCGGTAGCCCTTGACGTCCTCGCCAGCGAATGAGCCGTGCGTGTACTGCGCGCGCACCGTAGCGCCGTCGACGTCTTCGGGCCGGAAGCTGCGGATGGCTTTGAGCACCTTCACCTTCTCGTCGCGCACGGCGTCGGCCGTCAGCGCCGCCGGCGGCTCCATCGCGACCAGCGTCAGCACCTGCATCAGGTGGTTCTGGATCATGTCGCGGACGATCCCGCTCTCCTCGAAATAGCCGCCGCGCGATCCGACGCCGATCGACTCGGCGACGGTGATCTGCACGTGGTCGACGAACTTCTCGTTCCACAGCGGCTCGAAGATGCCGTTGGCGAAGCGCAGCGCGAGGATGTTCTGGACCGTCTCCTTGCCGAGGTAGTGGTCGATGCGGAACACCTGTCGCTCGCGGAACGCCGCGCGCACTTGCTCGTTCAGCGCCTGCGCCGTCGCCGTGTCGCGACCGAACGGCTTCTCGACGATCACGCGCGCGAAGCGCCCATTGCGTTCGGCCGACAGCCCGGTGGCCGCGAGGTTGCGCAGGATCGCCGAGTACGAGCTCGGCGGCGTCGCCAAATAGAACAACCGGTTGCCGGCGGTGCCGCGCGCGCGATCGATCTGCTCGAGCTTCGTGGCGAGCGCGGCGTAGCCGGCGGCCTCGCCGAAGTCCGACTGGTGGAACGTGAACGCGTCCGCCAGCGCCTCGAAGTGCGACGAGGTGTCTGGCCGGCCGAACTGGCGCACGCCGTCGGCGAGTTCCTTGCGGAAGTTGGCGTCGGTCCAGGCGCGGCGCGCGAAGCCGACGACGGCGAAGCCGGCGGGCAGCAGGCCGTCCTTGGCGAGGCCCATCAGCGACGGCACGAGCTTGCGCTTGGTCAGGTCGCCGGTCGCGCCGAGGATCACGATCGAGCACGGCTTGGCGTTGCGGGTGCCGCGCAGTTCGTCGCCGAGCGGATTGGTCGTAACGGCATCAGCGGTCGCGCGGAGGTCGAGCATGCGGCGGGGAATGTTGCCACTCTGAGGGGACCGATGCACGCGGGCTCGCCGCGTGGGCCGCAAGCGCGGCGGAACGGCCTCCGGCGTGGGCGCGTCGCCGCCACGACGAGATGCTGGCGACCTTCGGGCCGACGCTGGTGCTCGGCCAGTCCACGCGCGAGGACGTCGTGCTGCGTCTAGGCATGTCCGACCGCGTCGAGGTGGCCGACATGAGCGAACAGCGCCTTGCCGCCCGTCGGGCGTGGCCGCCGGCAAAGTGACGGCCGCCGCGGCGCGCGCAGCTCACCCCAGCGCCAGCATGCGCTCGAGCGGCTTCAGCGCCCGCAGCCGCATCGCCTCGGGCATCTCGATGCGCGGCTGCAGGTCGCGCAGCGCGAGGTAGATCTTTTCGACGGTGTTCTTCTTCATGTGCGGGCAGCTGTTGCAGCCCTGGCACGCTGCCGTGCGGTCCTCGTAGGGCACCGCGATCAGTTCCTTGTCCGGCGCCGCCTTGTGCATCGTGTGCAGGATGCCGGTCTCGGTGCCGACGATGTACTTGCGGCCGGCGTCGGTCTTGACGAACTCGAGCAGCTTGCTGGTCGAGCCGACGTAGTCGGCGAGCAGCAGCACGTGGTCCTCGCACTCGGGGTGCGCGATGAACTTGGCGTCGGGGTGCCTGGCCTTGAGCGCGGCGATCTTCTGCGCGCTGAACGTCTCGTGCACCATGCACGCGCCCGGCCACAGGTCCATCTTGCGGCCGAGCTTCTTCATCAGGTGCGCGCCGAGGTTCTTGTCGGGCCCGAACAGGATCGGCTTGTCGGCGGGGATCGAGCGGATGACTCGCTCGGCGTTGCTCGACGTGCAGATGACGTCGCTCTCGGCCTTCGTCGCCGCCGAGCAGTTGATGTACATCACGACGACGTGGTCGGGGTGCTTGTGCTTCCACGCCCGCAGCTGGTCAGCCGGGCACTGCTCGGCGAGCGAGCAGCCGGCCGTCACGTCCGGGATCAGCACGGTCTTCGAAGGGTTCACGATCTTGGCCGTCTCGGCCATGAAGTGGACGCCGCAGAAGAGGATCACCTCGGCGTCCTTGGCGTCGCGCGCGCGCTTGGCGAGCTCCAGCGAGTCGCCGAGGTGGTCGGCGAGGTCCTGGATGTCCGGGTCCTGGTAGTAGTGCGCCAGGATCACCGCCTTGCGCTCGCGGCGCAGGCGATCGATCTCGGCGAACAGGTCGAGCCGGGGGTCGACGGACGTCGCGGCGGTCGGCATGGCGTCAGTGTCGGACACGGCGGGCGCGGCGCAAGGGTCCGCTCGGGCGGTTGACGGTCCGCGCGCAGCAGGCGAGTCTTCGCGCCATGCTGCGACGACGGATCGCCATGGCTGCCAGCGTCTTCGCCGCGGTTGCGTCATCTGTCGCCACGGCGCAGGAGCCGCAGACGTCGGCGCCGACGATCGTCGCGGTCGGCGGCGGCGGCGCGCCACCGGCCTTCGCCGACGGCCGGCTCGACGTGTACTACGTCGGGCACAGCCTGATCTCCGATGTGCCCGACATGGTGGCGGCGTTCGCGGCCGCGCGCGCGGTCGTCGACGGCCAGCCGGCGTTCCGTTTTGTCGAGCAGTTCCGCCTCGGCGCGTCCCTGCTGATGCAGTGGGAGGAGATGCTCGCCGAGCCCGGGAAGCGATTGCCGCAGCCGCCGCCATTCCGCGCGCACTGGTTCGACGCGCTGCCGCAAGGCGGCTGGGACGCGCTCGTGCTCGTCGACAGCGTGCCGCGCGGCGGCGACAAGCTGATGCGCTCGACGCTGCAGTACGCCGACAACTTCGTCGGCGCCGCGCGCACGGGTTCGCCGAGCGTGCGCGTGTTCGTCTACGAGCCCTGGCACTGCGTGCACAGCGGCACGCCGAAGGGCTGCGACTACGACGACTATCCGCACTCGGGCATGCGCTGGCGCCAGCGCATCGACGCCGACGCGCCGGCGTGGGACGCGGTGGTCGCCGGCCTGCGCAAGGCCTACCCCAAGACGCCGGTCGGCCTGATCCCCGGCGCGCGCGGGCTCGGCGCGCTGCACGACGCGATCGCGCAGGGGACCGTGCCCGGCTGGACCGCGATCGAGCGCGACGCCTTCGACGACGACATCCACCTCAATCCGTACGGCAAGTACTTCGTCGCCTGCCTGCACCACGCGGCGCTGACGGGCCGCTCGCCGGTAGGGTTGCCAGCCGCCGTCGCCGATCGCGCCGGGACGAGCTACTGGGGCGTGCCGAACTGGCAGAAGAAGACGTTTGCGCCGCCGAGCGAGGCGCTGACGCGCCGGCTGCAGGAAGTCGCGTGGGATGTCGCGCAGCGGCACATGGTTGCGCCGCCGGCGGACGGCGCGCTGCCGCAGGCGAAGTGAGCGTGGGGCGCAGGCGGCAGCCGTCCGTGATGTCGAGCGTAAAGCCGATGCCCAGGTTGCACGTGCCGGGATTGGCGCCGAAGAAGTCGGCTTGGCCACCCTGCATGTAGAACGTGCTGCCAACCGCCGACGGGATCATCGGCACCTGGATGTTCTTCGTCGTGATCGCGGCGTCGAGCAGGTCGAGCGTCGCGTGCTGCACGCCGGAGCAGACTCTCGCCCGGGCATTGGTGGAGGGGCGCGGTGTGCGAAGGAGATGGCGCGGCCAGCATGCGTCCGGCCAAAATCCGGTCACCGTTCCCGCGCGGACTCGGCCCGTCCGCGCGTCACTCCGCCGCGGCCTTCTTGCGCCGCGCGCTGCGTTTCTTCGGCGCCGGGCCCTTGGCGGCGCGCGCGGCGAGCAGCTCGAGAGCGCGCGCGAGCGTCAACTCGTCGGGGCTCTCGTCCTTGTTGAGCGATGCGTTGGTCGTGCCGTCGCTGACGTACGGGCCGTAGCGGCCGTCCATCAGCTTGACGACCTGCTTGGTCACCGGGCTCTCGCCGAGTTCGCGCCGCGGCTTTTGGGCCGCGCCGCGCCCGCCGCGGCCGAGCTTCGGCTGCGCGAACAACTGCATCGCGAGGCCCATGTCGACGGTCAGCGGCGTGTGGCCGGCGGGGATGCTGCGCGTGTCCGTGCCCCACTTGAGGTAGGGGCCGAAGCGCCCGTTGGCGGCAAGCACCGGCTCATCCTTGCCGTCGGCGGTCAGCGCCGTGCCGACCGTGCGCGGCAGGCTCAGCGCCGCCAGCGCCTCTGCCAGCGTGACCGTCTCTGGCGTCATGCCGGCGAGCAGCGAGGCCATCTTGGGCCGGTCTTCCTTCTTGGCCTTGCCCTTCTTGCCCGTCGACGGCGGCGCGTCGCCGAGTTGGAAGTACGGGCCGAAGCGCCCGACCTTGAGGTAGACGGGCAGGCCGGTCGCCGGATCGACGCCGAGCGACTTCGGGCCTTCGCCGCCCTTCTGCAGCAGCTCGACGGCACGCACGAACGTCATCTCGTCCGGCGCCATCTCGTCCGGGATCGCCGCGCGCTTGTCGCCGCACGACAGGAACGGTCCGTAGCGGCCGACGCGCACTTCGACGGTGTCGCCCTGCTCGTTCTTGCCGAGCGGGATCGAGCAGATTCGGCGCGGGTCGATGTCGCCCTCGACGCTCGTCACGCGCTCGCGCAAGCCGGGCGTGCCGTTGCCGAGGAAGAAGTGCTTGAGGTAGTCGACGCGGCGCGCCTTGCCGTTGCTGATCTCGTCGAGGTCATCCTCCATCTTGGCCGTGAACTGGTAGTCCACGAGCCAGCCAAGGTACGACGCCAGCAGGTCGACGACGGCGAACGCGGTGAACGTCGGCACCAGCGCCGTGCCCTTCTTCCACACGTACTCGCGGCGCACGATCGTCTCGATGATCGCGGCGTAGGTCGACGGCCGGCCGATGCCGCGCGCCTCGAGCTCCTTGATCAGGCCGGCTTCGGTCACGCGCGGCGGCGGTTGCGTCGTGTGGCCGGCGGGCTGCAGCTCGCGCGCGGTGGCGCGCTGGCCCTTCTGCAAGTTGGGCAGCAGGCGCTCCTGCTCGGCCAGCTCGCTGTCGGCGTCTTCGAGGTCTTCGACGTAGGCGAGGCGGTAGCCGTGGAACTCGATCGTGCGGCCGGTGGCGACGAGGCGCGCGTCGCCGTGCGACTTGGTCGCCATGCCGAGCGCCATCGTCGTGCGTTGGCCGCGCGCGTCCTTCATCTGGCAGGCGACGGTGCGCTTCCAGATGAGGTCGTAGACGGCGCGCTCGTCGGCGCCCATGTCGCCCGGCAGCGCCGACGGATGCACGAAGTCGTTGCCGGCGGGGCGGATCGCCTCGTGCGCTTCCTGCGCGTTCTTCACCTTGGTCGCGTACGCGCGCGGCGCGTCGGGCAGGTTCTCGGCGCCGAACTCGCGCTTGATCAGCGCCCGCGCGGCTTCGATCGCCTGCGTGCTCAGCGTCGTCGAGTCCGTGCGCATGTAGGTGATGAGGCCGTTCTCGTACAGGCGCTGGGCGGCGCGCATCGTGCGCTGCGCGGCGAAGCGCAGCTTGCGCGCGGCTTCCTGCTGCAGCGTCGACGTGGTGAACGGCGGGTACGGCTTCTCGCTGTACGGCTTCTGCTCGACGTCGAGCACGGTGGCCTGCTGGCCATGTAGTTCGGCGGCGACTGCCTTGGCGACCGCTTCGCCGAGCGTCTTCACGCCCTTGCTGGCGTCCTTCAGCCGGCCGGTCTCGGGGTCGAAGTCGCGGCCCAGCGCCACGCGCGCGCCGCCGAGCTGCTGCAGCGCAGCGGTGAAGCTGGCGCCGTCGGCGCCGGCGAGCGTCGCGTCGATGGTCCAGTACTCGGCCGCCTGGAAGCGCATACGCTCGCGTTCGCGCTCGACGATGAGTCGCACGGCGACGCTCTGCACGCGGCCGGCTGACAGCTTGGGCCGCACCTTCTTCCACAGCAGCGGCGACACCGTGTAGCCGTACAGGCGATCGACGATGCGGCGCGTCTCCTGGGCCTCGACGAGGTCCATGTCGATCGTGCGCGGATGGTCGAGCGCCTCGAGGATCGCGGTCTTGGTGATCTCGTGGAACACCAGCCGCTTGGTCTCGCACTTCGGCTGCAGCTCCTGCACGAGGTGCCAGGAGATCGACTCGCCTTCGCGGTCTTCATCTGTCGCGAGGTAGAGGACGGGCGCGTCCTTGACCATCGCGCGCAGCTTCTTGAGGTGGTTGCGCTTGTCAGCGGGCACCACGTAGAGCGCCTTGAAGTCGTTCTCGACGTCGATGCCGAGCTTCGACCACTTCTCCTTCTTGAGCTCCTCTGGCACCTCGCTGGCGTCGCTCGGCAGGTCGCGGATGTGGCCGATGCTGGCTTCGATCCGGTAGTCGGAGCCGAGGAACTTGCCGATCGTCCGCGCTTTGGCCGGCGACTCGACGATGACGACGGGGGTGCCTTTGGGCTTCGCTCTTGCCATGTAGGATGAGGGCTTGGCGCCCTTGTTAGGCGCGCACCGAACGCGCTGTCAAGCTTCCGTCGCGGGACTTGTGCGGCGCGGCGGCGCGCGTGTGTGTGACGCAACGGCTCAGGACGGCCAGCAAACGCCGGTTTGCCGCGCGATCTCGGCGAGCAGCGCTGGCGCGACGTCGGCCGCGCGTCCCGGTCGCCAATGATCGCGCGCGTCGAGGTTGGCCGGCGCCGCCAGCGCCTGGACCCAAGTCGCCGCGCCCTGCGCGCGCGCTTGCGCCAGCATGCCCGCCGCCGGCCAAACCTGGCCGCTCGTGCCGATCGCGACGAAGCAGGTGCAGCGGCGCAGCGCGCGCTCGATGGCGTCGAGGTGGAAGGGGACTTCGCCGAACCAGACGATGTGCGGCCGCAGGCGCGGATGGCCGCACGCGCCGCACGACGCAAAGCGCGCTGGGTCGAGCCGCTCGCGGTCGACGGCGACGACGCCGCACGCTTCGCAGCGCAGGCGCAGCAGTTCGCCGTGCATCGCCAGCACGTCGCTGCCGGCGCGTTGGTGCAGGTCGTCGACGTTCTGCGTCACCAGCGTGCACTCGACGCCGGCTTTCTGCGCCGCGGCGGCGAAGCCGGCGAGTGCGCGGTGGGCGGCGTTGGGAGCCACGTCGCGCAGCTGCGCGCGCCGCTGTTGGTAGAAGCGCCAGACCAGTGCCGGGTCGCGCGCCCAGCCGTCGGGCGTGGCGACATCCTCGACGCGGTGGCCTTCCCACAGCCCGCCGGCGTCGCGGAAGGTGCGCACGCCCGAATCGGCGCTGACGCCGGCGCCGGTGAGGATGACGACGGCGGGCGCGACCATGCCGTCAGCGGAACATGCCGGCGTCGCGGTACTCGAAGTACGTGCGCACGAAGCGCTGCAGCTGGGCCCGGTGTTGGTTGCCGAACGACAGTTGCAGCACGTGTTCGACCAGTTGGCGCACGCCCGGGTCCGTCGTCGGCGCCGCCGGAGCGGCCTTGTCACCCGGTTTCTCGGCCTTGCCGCCCGCCTCCGCCGGCTTGCCGCCACCCGGTTTGTCGGACCTCGGCGCCGGCGCGCCGCGACCGGGCCGCGGCGGCCCGCCCGGCACGTCGAGCACGACGGCGGCGCCGCCGCCGGCCGTGGCGATGCGCGCGAACACGTCCTTCGGCACTGGGCTCGTCGCGATCGTCGAGGTCACGAACGGCCGCGCGGCCTTCTTCGGCGCGCCGGTCACCGGGTTCTTGCCGCCTTCGGGCGGCAGTTCGCGCGCGCCGCGCACGCGCGCCAGCAGCGGTTCGATCGTGTCGTCGTGCGGCGGCGCGTCGCCGACGATCAGCACGAGCTTGTTGGCGTCCTTGTTCCAGTCCATCTCGCGGCTCAGCGCCGCCTCGAAGCCGCATTCGACGCGCTCGGGCATGTCGCCGCCGCCAAACGCGATCAGCTTGCCGAGCTTCTCGCGCACGTCCTTCTGGTCCTTGGTCAGCGGCGCCAGCACTCTGGCGCCGTCACGGAGGTCGCCCAAGTCCTTGTAGTGCACGAGGCCCAGCCGCAGCTTCGGCGCGATGCCGGCGAGCAGCGCGACCACGTCGTCGATGGCGTCGCGCGCGGTGTCGATCGCGTGCTGCATGCTGCCGGTCGAGTCGATGACGATGGCGACGTCGAGCCCGGCGTCGCGCAGGTCGAACGCGCGCTCGACGGCGGTGCCGGCGACGGTGCCGCCGCCCGTCTGCGCCGGCGGCGGCGTCCACTCGGGCGGCGCGTAGCCGGGCTTGGCCAGCAACCACCACGCCTCATAGCCGCGGCGGTCGCTCGCCTTGGCTTCGGGCAGCATGCGTGCGAGCACGGCGAGCAGACGCTGGTGGAACAGCTTGTTCTTGCGGTCGAGCTGGCGATCGATCAGTTCGCCGACGAGTTCCGCGGTCGCGACCTGGCGCAGCGATTCGTCGTCCATCCCGCGCAGAACTTCGAGGCCGTACGGCACCAGCCGCTCGTCCTTGTCGCGCAGCGCCTGCGCGACGACCGTGGCGCCGACCGGGTGCCAGTCGGACCCGAAGGCGAGCAGCACGATCGCGCGCAGCGCCCAGTGCTGGGCTTCGCCGAACGAGTGGGCCAGCACTTCCGTCGAGCGCTTGCCCAGCGGCGGGGGCGGCGGCGCGGGCGCCGCCGCGGCGGGCGCCGGCGGCGCGGGCGGGCGAGCTTGAGCGGGCAGCGCCAGCGACGTCAACAGGGTCGCGGCACCAGTTAGCGGGAGGCAACGCATGGTGGCGCGGGGAGATTCTAGCAAGGCTAGTAATCTGCGTGACAGAAGGCCATGCCGCCCGGCGCTCGTCGACCATCTGCGGCGAAGCCACCGATTCGCCTGCGGTCGCCGGCTTCGCCGTGGGCCGCGCATCCATGCACCGGTTCGGGGCGCGTCCCACTACGCCGGCGCCTAGGAGTCCACCCCCCCCAGGCGGCAACCGCCCCGCAGCAGCAAATCGTCCACTCCGCGCGCTTCCTTGCGCTGCGCCGTCCCGCTACCTTCGCGCCAGGTCGCTTGTCGTGAGGAAATCGGTCATGGTCGTCCTGTCTCTGTCGGGTGGTTGGTCGCGCGCGTGCCGTCTGGCCGCGCTGTTGTTGGTGGCGTTCGTCGCGGCGTGCCAGACGCCCGATCCGGTGGTCGTCAACGCGACGTTCGCGCCAACGGCCGACTTCGGCGCGCGCAGCCCGTCGCAGGTCGCTGTGCTGGCGGTCGAGGACGGCACCGCCGACGCCGAAAGGCCGGAGCGTCACGCCGCGCGCCTGTTGACGTTCTTTCGCCAGGAAGTGATCCGCCAACTGCCGGGCCGCCTGTTCACGCCGATCAGCGCCGCCGCCGTCGACGCCGCGCTCACGCCGGTCGCCAAGCCCGCTGCCGGCCAGTCGATCGTGGTGCCGGCCAACCTGCAGAAGCTCGCCGGTCACGCCGGCGAGGACGCCGTCTTCGCGCTGCGCGTCAGCGGCTGGGACGAGACCAGTCTGCCCGTCGACAAGAAGGTGTGGTTCCAGGTCGAGGCCATGATGCTCGGCAGCGACGGCACCGTGCTGTGGAGCGGCCAGATGAACGGCATGGTCAAGGCCGGCGGTGTTGGTCCGGCGCCGCGCGACCGCGAGGGTGCAGCGCGCAGCTGCGTCGAGTTGGCCGTCCGCGAGATGCTCAACCGGCTGCCGCGCCGCACGACCTGACCGACGGCGCTAGCCGACTGGGACTGGCCGACTGGGGACTGGCCGACTGGGGACTGGGCGACTGGGGACTGGGCGACTGGGGACTGACGCGACGCCCTCGTTCCCGTCGCGTCCTGCGTTCGGGTTTCGGCCTGGGCCGGCCTGCCCCTTGCGATCGCCGGGGGGCGGCCGGTAGCATCCTCGCCCTTACTGTTCGACCCAAACTGCCCGCAAGGGCCGACCGTGCCGCTGGAAGCCCTGTTCTGGCACACCGGTTTGACGCATAAGCAAAGGAATCCAGGGATGACCATCTCCGCCGAAGCCAAGAAGACGACGATCGCCGAGAACCGGCGCCACCCCACCGACAGCGGTTCCCCCGAGGTCCAGATTGCGGTCCTGACGGCCCAGATCACCGAGCTGACTGCACATATGCAGCGGCACCCGAAGGACTACCACAGCCGCCACGGCCTTCTGATGAAGGTCAACCGGCGCAGCAAGCTCGGGACGTACCTGCGCCGCATGGACGCGGCCAAGTACGAGGCGCTCGCCCAGAAGCTGGGCCTGCGCAAGTGACGCTGACTGTAGGGTGACGCGGATCCTCCCGCGCGGCGCGCACGACGCGCGCCGCCCCTGACCGGCCGGCAGCCCGGTCAGAACCAACGCCGCCTCACGGATGGGGCGGCTTCATCCAGGCCCAGGCGCATCGCCTGGGCCGTCCGCGGCGCGGGCCCCCGAGGAACGGGGGGCGCAGCGGTTCCACCGGCCCGCGGCACGACGCCCCGGAGCCGGAGGGCGGGTTCCCCGCCCGACGCGCCTGTCGTCCCAGGCCCCATGTGGGGGCGGACCGCAGCCGCGAAGCAAGCTGTGAACGAAACGAGAACCAACCTAATGGCAAGCAAGAAGAACGCAGACGATTCGCCGGCTCCGGCCAGCAAACCCAAGACCAGTCGCAAGCCCGCGGCCGCCAAGAGCGGCGGCAAGGCCCTACCGACAGCCGCGGTCAACGTGCCCGCGCCGACCGGCAGGGTCGTCGTCGAGCGCGTGATCGGCGGTCGCACGCTGACGCTCGAGACCGGCCGCATGGCCAAGCTGTCGGACGGCGCCGTCGTCGCCCGCTACGGCGACACGATGGTGCTCGCCACCGCCAACCACCAGAAGGCGATGGACGGCATCGACTTCTTCCCGTTGACGGTCGACTACCGCGAGAAGACCTCGGCCGCCGGCATGATCCCGGGCGGCTTCTTCAAGCGCGAAGGCCGGCCGACGACGAAGGAGATCCTTGCCTGCCGCATCATCGACCGGTCGATCCGGCCGATGTTCCCGGACGGCTTCAAGCGCGAGGTGCAGATCCTCTCGCAGGTGCTGTCGACCGACCGCGAGAACGACCCCGACGTGCTGGCGGCGATCGCCAGTTTCGCCGCGGTTGCGCTCAGCTCGCTGCCGCACGGTGCGACGCTCGGCATGGTCCGCATCGGCTGCGTCGACGGCAAGTTGTCGATCAACCCGCTGTGGAGCGAGATCCAGAGCGACAAGAACACGCTCAACCTGACCGTCGCGGGCCACAAGGACGCGATCGTGATGGTCGAGGCCGGCGCCGAGGAGGCCTCCGAGGAGCTGATGCTCCAGGCCCTCGAACTCGCGCACGACACCTGCAAGCAGATCGCCGAGATGGTCGACGAGCTGGTCGCCAAGGCCGGCAAGCCCAAGATGGCGTTCACGCCGCCGCAGCACGACGCGGAGCTGGTCCAGGCGATCGAGGAGGAGTTTGGCGGCGAGCTGCGCTCCGCCCCGATCACCCCGGGCAGCAAGCAGGTCCGCAGCGCCGCGACCAAGGCCGCCAAGGAGAAGGCGAGCAAGAAGTTCCACGCCCCGACCGGCGCCTCGTCGGACGAGCAGAAGGCCTGGAACGCCAAGGTCGGCGCCATCCTGACCGACATCGTCAAGGACGCGGAGCGCCAGTCGATCCTGGATGGTCGCCGCGCCGACGGCCGTGACCACGTCACGGTCCGCCCGATCACGATCGAGGTCGGCGTGCTGCCGCGCGTGCACGGCTCGGTGCTGTTCACTCGCGGCGAGACGCAGGCGCTCGGCGTCGTCACGCTCGGCGGCACCGACGACCAGCAGATCATCGACGGCCTGATGCCGGAGCAGAAGAAGCGCTTCCTGCTGCACTACAACTTCCCGCCGTTCTCGGTCGGCGAGGTCAAGCGCGTCGGCACCCCGGGCCGCCGCGAGATCGGCCAAGGCGCGCTCGCCGAGCGCGGCCTCGAGGCAATCCTGCCGTCGCGCGAGGAGTTCCCCTACACGATCCGCGTCACCAGCGAGATCCTGGAGTCGAACGGCAGCTCGTCGATGGCGACCGCGTGCTCCGGCACGCTGGCGATGATGGACGCGGGCGTTCCGATCAAGCAGCCGGTCGCGGGCATCGCGATGGGCCTGGTCATGGAGGGCAAGCGCTACGCCATCCTGACCGACATCCTCGGCAGCGAGGATGCGTGCGGCGACATGGACTTCAAGGTCGTCGGCACCGGGCGCGGCATCACCGCGCTGCAGATGGACATCAAGTGCGACGGCCTGACGCGCCAGATCATGGCCCAGGCGCTCGAGCAGGCCAAGCAAGGCCGCCTGCACGTGCTGCGCGAGATGCTCAAGGCGCTGAAGGCGCCGCGCGCCGAGCTGAGCCCGAACGCGCCGCGGCTGGAGTCGGTGCAGATCCCCAACGAGAAGATCGGCCTGATCATCGGCCCGGGCGGCAAGAACATCCGGGCGATGCAGGAGAACTTCGAGTGCAAGATCTCGGTCGAGGACGGCGGCATGTGCACCGTCACCGGCGTCAACGCCGAGAAGGTCAAGAAGTGCGTCGAGCACCTCCGCGCGATGACCGCCGAGGTGACCTTGGGCGCGATCTACGAAGGCCGCGTCACCGCCATCAAGGAGTTCGGCGCGTTCGTCGAGATCCTGCCGAGCCAGGAAGGCCTCGTGCACGTCTCGGAACTGTCGGACAGCTTCATCCGCGCCGTCACGGACGTCGTCCGCATCGGCGACACGCTCAAGGTCAAGGTCATCGCGATCGACGACTTCGGCAAGGTCAAGCTGAGCCGCAAGGCCGTCATCCTGGCCGAGCGCGGCGGCGCGCCGGCGGCCGAGGGCGGCGCGCCTGCAGCGGCCCAGGCGCCGCGCGACAGCCGTGGCCCGCGTCCGGAGCGCGGTCCGCGCGATGACCGTCCAGCCCGCGACGACCGGCCGATGCGCGAGGAGCGCTTCGAGCGCGGTCCGCGCGACGACCGTCCGGCCCGCGACGACCGGCCAATGCGCGAGGAGCGCTTCGAGCGCGGTCCGCGCGACGACCGTCCGGCCCGCGACGACCGGCCGATGCGCGAGGAGCGCTTCGAGCGCGGTCCGCGCGACGACCGTCCAGCCCGCGACGACCGGCCGATGCGCGAGGAGCGCTTCGAGCGCGGTCCGCGCGACGACCGTCCGGCCCGCGACGACCGGCCAATGCGCGAGGAGCGCTTCGAGCGCGGTCCGCGCGACGACCGTCCGGCCCGCGACGACCGGCCGATGCGCGAGGAGCGCGGCCCACGTCCGGAGCGCGGCGAGCGCTTCGAGCGCGGTCCGCGCGACGATCGTCCGGCCCGCGACGACCGGCCGATGCGCGAGGAGCGTGGCCCGCGTCCGGAGCGCGGCCCGCGCGAGGATCGCCCAGCCCGCGACGACCGTCCGATGCGCGACGAGCGCGGTCAGCGCGAGGACCGGCCGATGCGCGAAGGTTGGCGACCGCGCCGCGACGAGCCCCAGGCGGGCGAACGCAGCGAGCGCCGGCCGATGCGCGACGCGGCGGATCCGCGTGACGGCGGCTTCGGCGGCGGCCCGGCCCGCGCCGAGCGCGGTCCGCGACCCGAGCGCAGCGATCGTCCGGCGCGCGGCGACATGCCGATGAGCGAGTTCGACGACGACGCGCGCGAACCGAAGGCGCCGGCGCAGGATGTCGGCCAGCTCGAGTCGCTCGACAGCGTGCTCGGCGACGCGCCGCGCGGTGATCGCGGCGACCGCGGTGGCCGCGGCGACCGCCGCCGCCGGCGCGACTGACGGGCAGATCCCCGACCGTAGGGGCATCGCTGACGCCGCGCCGAGGCCGGTCCCGGGTTCGTCCCGAGGCCGGCCTCGGGCGTTTCCGGCGCGGCGGCAACCGGAAGATCCCGCTACCATCCTCGTCCGATGCCCGTCATGGCCGCGTCCGCGTTCCGTCGCTCCGCCGCCCGCTCGCCACGCGCGACCGGCGAGGATGGCATCGCGCTCGTGTTGGCGCTGATCTTCTCGATCCTGCTCTACATCCTCGTCGCCGAACTGGTCGTCGCCGGCCGCATGGTCCGCGCCACCGGCGAGAACGACGCCCTGCTGGCGCGCATGCGCACGCAGATGACCTACCAACTGAACGACGCCGAAGAGCAACTGCTCGCCGACCTCGCCAGCGCGGCGGCCGAAGGCGAAGGCGGCGCTGGCGGACTCGGCGGCGCGCTCGGCGGCCAGGGCGCGGGCGGTCTGGGGGCAGGCGCCCAGGGGGCCGGCGGCGAAGGCGAAGAAGCTCCGCCTGATCCGGCCAGCAATTGCGACGGCAGTCGCGACGCGTGGTTCCAGCCGATCGGCAAGCCCGACGGCGACCTGACCACCTACGTCTGGGTCGAGGACGAGAACCGCAAACTCAACCTACTGGCGTTGTGGAGCCCGGACGAGCAGTTCGCGCAGCTATTCCGCGAGCGGGTGGCGCGCATGATCGATGTGCTGCGCGAGGACACCGAGTTCGACGTGCCGCTCGGCGACGCCGAGCGCATCGTCAGCGAGATCATCGAGTGGGGCACGCGCGCGGGCTCCGAGCAGATGCCCAAGCCGCTGCCGAAGGCCGTCGACGAACAGCGGCGCGACATCTCCGGCATGATGCACCTCGACGAGCTGCTGCTGCTGCCGTCGGTGACGGAGGACCTGTTCTTCGACAAGGTGATCGACGGCAAGGTCTACCTTGGCCTCGAGTCGACCCTGACGGTCTGGACGGCGCTGCGCGTCGATCCCGGCAATCCTGAGAAGATCGCGCGCCAGCGCGCCGCCGCCGAGTCGCGCGGCGAGACGCCGGGCGCTGGCAACGCGCCAGCCGGCGGCGCTGCGCCGGCGGGCGGGCAGGGCGCCGGCGAGGCGGGACAGGGCGGGGCCGGCGGCGCGCAGGCGCCGACGCCCGAAGGGCTCGGCATCCTGATCAACGTCAACACCGCGCCGCGCGCCGTGCTGCGCTCGCTGTCCTCGGCCGAGCGCGTGCCCGACCGCGTCGTCGATGGGATCGTCACGTTCCGCAACCAGATCGACGAGGAAGCGATGGAGGCCGCCGCCGAGCAGTCCGGCGGCACCGAGGCCACTGACTTCGGCGACATGCAGCTCGGCGCCGACAAGAAGCTCAAGGTCTTCGAGACGATCGCCGACCTCGACAAGGTCGAGGAGTGGAAGGGTTTCGCCGACGCCGACGCCAAGGCCGAGTTTCAGGCGGCGCTGACCACCAAGTCGGAGGTCTTCGCGATCCACGTCACGCCGCTGTTCAAGCGCAGCGAGGAGAACCGCATCTACGTGCTGCGGCGCGCGCGCTCGATCGTGCTGCGCGTCGAGGAAGGCGATGGCAGCATCGTGCCGATCGTCCCGTTCGAGGAGCGCATCGGCCTGCGCGTCATGCCCGTCGACCTCCAGGACGACGTCCCGGACTTGACGGTCACCTACTCCCAGATGGACCGCTTCGCGCAGGAGGAGCGGGCCTGGAACCCGTTCCTGATCGACTTCTACTTGCCGAAGTCGATGCGCGATCAGTTCTACACCGGTCGCTGAGCGCGAGGCGATGCCGCGTCGCCCCGACTCGTCGTTGCGCGAGCGCCTGATCGAGGCCGCGACCGCCGACTTCGCGGCGCACGGCTACCGCGGCGCCTCGCTCGACGGCATCGGCGCCCGCGCCGGCGTGACCAAGGGCGCGGTCTATTGCCACTTCGCCGGCAAGGAAGAGCTGTTCTACGCCGTGCTCGACCACTGGCGCGACAAGCGGCGGCGGTTGCTGCAGGTCCAGGCGGCGGGGCCGGGCGGCGCCGCCACGGCGCTGCGCGCCTTCCTCGCCGGCTACCTGCGCTTCCACTTCCGCGAGCCGGCGGCGACGCACCTGCTGCGCGTGCAGGCGACCGAGCTGCGCGGTGGCTTCACCGCCCGGCTGCGCGAGGACGAGCGGCAGGAGCTGCGCTGGCTGCGCGCCAAACTGCGCGAGCTGCTGGTGCATGGCGTGCGCGACGGCACGCTCGGCGTCGAGGACGCGGCCACGACGGCATTCGTGCTCGCCGCGGCGGTGCGCGGCGCGCTTGAGCAGTGGCAGGCGTCGCCGACCGACGTCGAGACGCACTGCGACGAAGCGCAGCTGGCGGCGCAGTTGGTGGCCCGCTTCGCCACCGGCGCCGACCACGAGCGCGCCGACGGCGGCGTCGGCGACTTCGACTTCCGCGGCGGCGCGGGGTGAGCGGTCAGAACACGACGGCGACGCCGAACATCACGCCGTGGAAGTTGGCGTCGTACGGCAGCACGGTCAGCGGCGGGGTGCCGTCGGGGTCGCTCTCGTCCATCGACTGCCAGCGGCCGACGTATGCGAGACTCAGCTCGCAGAGGCCGAGCTGGACGCGCGTGCCGAGCTCGAGGCCGGTGAACACGGTCGCGGAAGCCCACTCGCGGCTGTCGTTGTCGATCTCGATCGTGGTGCCGCCGCCGCCCAGGCCGATCTCGCCGTAGACCGTCCACGTCGTGTTGCCGTGGCGGGCGAGCGTGAACTCGGGCGTGAGCTCGGTCTGAATGCCAAGCGTGCGGTAGGTGGCCATGTCGTCTCCGGAGGTCGTCACGTTGTCGACCGTCAGCGCGTTGGCCAGCAGGCCGATGCGCACCGGCATGGCGAAGCGGTGACTCTGCACGCGGTAGGTGAAGTGGCCGAACAGCGAGCCGAAGCCGACGTCGTAGTCAGCGGGCGCCGCGCTGAACTCGAGTTCCTTGGCAGCGAAGCTCTCTAGGCGCAGGCCGCCGCCGAAGCCGCGGCGGCTCGTGCCTTCGAAGCCGACGCGGAATGCGCCGGCGCTGTTTGCGTCGGCGCGCGGGAAGGACTCGTCATCGTGCTCCAGCATGCCGGCGCCGACGCCGAGCGCGATGCGCCAGCGCGCGGGAAGGTCGTCTTGGGCGGCGAGAGAGGCCGCCAGCAGCGACGGGACGAACAGGAATGGGAGTCGCACGGCCGGAACAGTACGACGCCGGCCGGCGCCGCGCCTCCGCCGGAAGGACGCCCAGGATCCCCGCACTCCGGTTGGTCAGCGTTTCGCCGCCGCCCCGGTAGTTGACTCCTGCCGCGAGCCGGCGCGACCAAGGCGCGTCGCGCGCGTCGATGCCGCCGGCGAGCGCCAGCGCGACCCACGGCGGGTCGATCGCCTTGCGCGCCATTGGCAGCGCGGTCAGCAGCCGTTCGCGGTTGCGCGCGCCGCCGCGCTCTCAGGCCTGCAGGTACTTGCCAGCGATCGGGCCGGCCTTCGCCATCGCGTTGCGCGAGTCGACGACGAGGCGAGCGTGCGCGCCGATCAGCTTCCAGTCGACGGCGGCGTGGTCGGTGACGATCAGCACGCAGTCGGCTTCGCGCACGTTCGCCGGGGTTAGTGGCACGGAGTGCATGCGGTACTCCATGTACTTGCGCATGCCGGCGAACAGCGGCACGTGCGGGTCGTGGTATTGCACCTTGGCGCCGTGCTCGAACAGCAGCTTGATGATTTCGGCTGCCGGCGTCTCGCGGACGTCGTCGACGTCCGGCTTGTAGGCGAGGCCGATGACCAGCACCTTGCTGCCGCGCATCGGCTTGCCGAACTCGTTGAGTCCCTCGACCGCGCGCGCGACGACGTAGTGAGGCATCGCGTGGTTGATCTCGCCAGCCAGCTCGATGAAGCGCGTATGGTGGCCGAACTCGCGCGCCTTCCAGGTCAGGTAGTACGGGTCGATCGGGATGCAGTGCCCGCCGAGGCCGGGGCCCGGATAGAAGGCCTGAAAGCCGAACGGCTTGGTCTTGGCTGCGTCGATGACCTTCCAGATGTCGATGCCCATCGCCGCCAGCACGGGCTTGAGCTCGTTGACCAACGCGATGTTGACGCAGCGGTAGATGTTCTCGAGCAGTTTGGCGGCCTCGGCGACCTCGGCGTTGTCGACCGGCACGACCTTCTGGATCGCGGCGGCGTACAGCATCGTCGCCAGGCGCCCGCTCTCCGGATCGACGCCGCCAACCAGCTTCGGGATCGACTGCGTGCTGTGGTCCTTGCGGCCCGGATCCTCGCGTTCGGGACTGAACGCCAGGAAGTAGTCGACGCCGGCCTTCAAGCCCGTCGCGTCGAGGATCGGCTGGCAGTCGCCGCGCGTCGTGCCCGGGTACGTCGTCGACTCGAGCGACACGAGCTGGCCCTTGCGCAGGACCTTGGCGACCATCGCGGTCGACTTCTCGATGAAGCTCATGTCCGGCTCGCCGTGTTTGCCGAGCGGCGTCGGCACGCACAGGATGATCGCGTCGGCGATCCCGAGCGCCTGCGGGTCCGACGTCGCGGTGAAGCGGTCGGACTTCGCCATCGCCTGCACGAAGTCGGTGCCCAGGTGCTTCAGGTACGAGTCGCCGCGCCGCAGCATCTGGATCTTCTGGTCGTCGATGTCGAAGCCGACGACGCGGAAGCCGGCCTGAAAGAAGGCGCGCAGCAGCGGCAGGCCGACGTAGCCGAGGCCGATGACGCCGACGGTCGCGGAGCGGTCGTGGATCCGGGCTTCGAGCTGGGCGGCGGGGGTCGCAGGTCCGGGCATGAGGGCAGATGGTGTAACGCGGTGCCCGGATCGGGGCCAGCGCGTCGGGTCGCGCGGCGCTGCTGCGGGCCGCCCGCCCCGGCGGCTACGATCCGGCGATGATGTGGCACCAGGCCGCTGCGCGCGCGTGGCAGGATGCGGCGCCCGTCGCCGGCGACGAGTCGGTGATGGGGCCGCTGACGTGGGCGCTCGGCCTCGCCGTCGGCTCGCTTGCGCTGGTCGTCGTGCTGCTGCCGCTGTTCGTGCTGCAGCTGCCGGCCGACTACTTCGTCGCCTCGCGCAAGGAGCTGCGCGTCGGGCGCACGCCGCTCGGCTGGGTCTGGCACGTCTTGCGCAACGTGCTCGGCCTGCTCTTCGTGCTCGCCGGCGGCGCGATGCTGGTGCTGCCGGGCCAGGGCCTGCTGACGATCCTGATCGGGCTGCTGCTGCTCGAGTTCCCCGGCAAGCGCGCGCTCGAGCGGCGGCTCGTCGCGCGGCCGGGCATCAAGGCCTTCCTCGACCGCATCCGCGCCCGCGGCGGCAAGCCGCCGCTCGAGGTCGGGGCCGACCCGACTTCGCCTGCTACCTCAGCGGCGCCGACTCGCACAAGGGCGACCGGCTCGGCAAGCTCGCCGTGACCAAGGCGGGCCTGCGCGAACGCGACCGCATCGGCTTCGCGGCGCTGCGCGGCTGACGGCGCGGTCGCGCAGCCGCCGCGGCTGCGGTCACTTCGGCGCCGGCGCGGCGGGCATGCGCACGCCGCTGACGCGCACGGTGCGCCGGCGCACGAGGCCGAGCGACAGGTGCGTGCCGAGCCAGTCCCACAGGTTGGCCGAGGCGGCGCCGCGGAAGTCGGTGATCGCCGCGGTCGGCCGGTCGTCGCCGGCGCAGGCGCGCGGACGGGGCGGCGGCTCGCCGCGTGGCCCGACGCTCGTCAGAGCGCGCCGACCGACAACTGCAAGCCGTTCGACGTGTACAGACCGACCCAGTTGAACGACGGGTCAAACTGCAGTTCCGCGACCTGCACGTTGATCGCGAAACCCGACAGCGCAGCGCTGTCGGGGATCGGCAGCGACATCGTCGCGACGCCGCCCGCCGGCATCGACGGGCCGGCCAGCACATCGCCGGTGTTGAGCAGATCGCAGCCGGGGCCGGCGATCGGCAGCAGCGCCAGCAGGGGGATCTGCTGCTGGCCGACGCCCCAGACCGTGAGCGCGAGCGACAGCGGGCCGAGGTTGCTGCACGTGCCCGTCCATGTCCGGTTGGTCCACGGCCGGCCGTTCGAGACGAGACCGAGCGCGCCACCGGGGCCGCTACAGCCGGCGCCGTACGCCGTCGCGTTGGCGATCACGGCGGCCTGGTACTGGTAGATGTTGTGGTTCGGCCTGCTGCCCGACTTGGTCGGGTCCTGGCCGCAGGCCTTGTAGACCTTGCCCGTCGCCGGCAGGAAGGCCGCGTAGTAGCGGCTGACGCGGCCGATCGCCGCGTCCGTGTTGTTGAACGGCGTCGTGCCGGTGGTCGGGCTGGCGTAGATCGACCACGTGTTGGTCAGGCAGTCGAACTCGCTCGTGTAGTTGGTCGGCGAACCGCCGTAGCTCGGGCCGTAGACGTACGTCGTGTTGCTCGCGACCGTGATGCCACTGCCTCCCTGCACGACGATGCGCTGGCGCAGCGGGTCGTAGACCGCCTGATTGGCGTTCGCGCTCGCTGGCCACGTGGCGCCAGCGCCGGTCGGGTTGGCCAGCACGTCGCAGTTGCTGAGCAGCGACCACGCACCGCCGCTCCAGCGCCAGATGTCGAGGTGGCGGATCTGCTCGGGCGTCGCCGAGCCGTGGTCGATGCCGCCGACGAGCACGACGTCGTTGAAGGCGTCGCTGCGCGTCACCAGCGAGTGTTCGCCGCGCGGCGCCGGCGACGTCGGCGGCGTGAGCTGCGTCCACGCGCCGCCGAGCAGCAGCCACGTGTCGTTGGCCACGATCGTTGGCGCCACGTCGTTGATCTGGCCGCCGAACAGCAGCATGCCACCGAGCTGCGGATCCCAAGCCATCGCCGCGAACTGCCGCGGCGCCGGGCTGGCGCCCGCCGGCGTGACGTTGGCCCAGGCGTTCGTCGCGGGGTCGTACTCCCAGGTGTCGTTCAGCAGCATGGGCGTCGTGCCGCGGGTGTTGCCGCCGAACACGACGAGCTTGTTGGTCGTCGGGTTCCACGCGATCGCCGCCCGGCCGCGGGCCGCCGGGCTGCCGGCAGCGCCGTCGGGGAGGCGCTGCGTGAACACGCCGGTGGGCGCGTGGAAGGCCCACAGGTCGTTGGTCGTCGTCGACGTGTTGTTGCCGAGCGAGCCGCCGAAGACGTACAGCGTGTCGCTGCTGCCCGCCCCCGGATTGCCGGCGCGGAACGTGGCGTTGACCGTCGGCGGCGTCGTGGTCGCGCCGGTGGTCGTGCCGGCGCTGACGACCGCCGACCACGCGGCGCGCGGCGCGGCGCGGTTGATCAGCGTCGGGGCGGGGAGTTGGGCGGTGGCGGCGGCGGCCAGCGCGCAGTAAGGGACGAGGCGGAGGCTTGGGTTCATGGCGAGGGGGGCATGATGTGTGCCCGCGGGCGCGTCGTCGAGGTCCCAAGGCGGTGTGCCACGGGGACTGGCCAGCAAAATGTCGTCCGCAGCGCCCAGTGCAGGCCGTTGCAGTTCGCCGGCGCGCCAGGAATGCGGTGCAGGGCAACGCCGGCGCTGGCGGGACTCAGCCCGGAAGTCGGCGCACGAGCACGTTCGCCCAACTCGTTTTCAGCGCCTCGTCCAGCATCGAGGCCCAAGGCTCCACGAGGCGCGCGAGGTTGCGGGTCGCTTGCGGCAGCGACACCGACGTGCGTTGCGTCCGCGATCGGCACGCCGTGCTTGCGCCAGCAGTGGTGCGCGAAGTTGAACTGCGACGCTAACTGCGCGACCGACTCGCGGTTCTCGGGCGCCTCCATCAGCGCGCCGGTGGCGTAGTGCAACTGCGACAGCAGGCTGAGGCGCTGCTCCAACTGTTTGCGCGAGGAGTGCTTCTCGACCTTGTCGATGCGCGAAAGCAATTCGGCGCCAAGGTCGCCGAGCGTCACAGCTGATAAATCGGCGTTGGGAACGAAGTCGTGACGCTTCAGGCGACCTGGGACATACGGAGGCTCCTCGGCGGCAGCGCCTATGAACGCCGCACGATCCTAGCTGGGCAGGTCTCGCTGGCGCCAGTTCTCCCGGGGCGGGCGGCTCGCAGCGCGCGGCGGTCTTCGCGGGCCGCGCCGGCTCGCCGCCGCTCACGGCAGGAACTTCTGCGCTTCCTTCAGCTTCTTCGGCAGGTACTCGTCAATGACGAAGTTGAGGCCGTGCTTGGCGAGCGCCTGCTGCTCGGCGCGCTGGCCGGTCTTCAGCATCATCTCGATGGCCTTCTGCCACTCCTTGTGCGCCTGGAAGAACGGGTCGTTCTTCAGCATGTCCTGGGCGCGCTTGATGTCGACGTCCTTCAGCGCGTGCGTCGGCAGGTCGTAGTCCTCGATGTCCTGTGGCGACACGCCGAGGAAGCGCGCGTTGGGCACGCAGAAGAACTGGTTGAGGTGCACGGCGTTGCCCGAACCGACCTTCAGCGTGCGGTAGATGTTGCTGAAGGCGTACGGATCGCAGTCGTTGAAGGCGAACACCGGCAGCTTGTGCGCGTCGGACAGCTTGCGCACGAAGCGGCGGGTGGCGCGCGTCGGCACGCCGGCGGTGCCGATCAGGATGCAGTTGGCGGTCTTCCAGTAGTTGTGCTGGCTGAGCCGCTCGAACATGCCGATGGTCTCGATGACCAGGATGAACTTGGCCTTGGTCTCGAAGCCGAGGTGCTCGACCGACGACGGGATCGAGTACGCGCCCGAGCCGAAGCCGGTGCAGTCGATGCGCAGCGGCCGGCCGCTCTCGCGGTCGCGGTCGAGCACGACCAGCTGGCCGGCGACCTTGCCGCCGTGCTCGTCGGCCTTGAAGCGCAGGTGCTCGCGCATCACGCCCTCGAGCGAGAACAGCGCCTCGATGTCGTCCATCGCGGCGTCGGACTCCGGCTGCTCCTCGAACTTGGCCTCGTCCCAGTTCTTCGAGACATAGTACGCCTCTCGCTTGGTGGCGAAGTCGTCCTCGTCGACCAGCTGCTGGCTCAAGGCCATCATCTTCAGCGTCTGCGCGAACGACTTGACGGTGTTGACCGACAGCGTGCGCTCGACGCGCGAGCGGCCCATCACGAAGTAGCCGTCCTTCTTGTCGTAGCGGGCGTTCTTCAGCGAGCGGTCCGGGAACTTCAGCTCCGGCTTGCCCTGCGCCCGGATCGCCGCCAGCACGTGCGTCGCGCAGGCGGTGATCTCCTTCATGGTGATCTTGTCGAAGTCGGAGAGCGGGCCGCGAGCCTTCTTCTTCGGCGGCGGCTGCGGGGTGAACTTCTTGGCGGCCATGGTCGATCAGGGGTGAGCGGTTCTTGGATGCGGGTTCAGGGCGCGCGGTCTCAGAGCTTGCGCGACTTCTCCAGGACGACGGTCAGGCTCTCGCGGGCCTTGGCGGCTTCCTTCTCGTCGAGTTTGAGGATGTCCTTCAGCGCGACGACGAGGTGCGGGATGTACGTCTCGATGTAGTTGCGCTTCTTGAACTCGTTGGCGAGCTTCTTGCCCTTGCGCACGTGCTTGCCGAGCTTGCGGCCAGCCTCCATCAGGCCCAGGCGCAGCTCCTCGAGGATCTCGTCGTACGACGCGATCGCCTCCTTCGACTCGCTGGTGAACGGCACCCAGACCGAGGCGATGTGCACGAAGACGACCATCGGGCCGATCGGCAGCGAGCCGCGCGGTTGCTGCAGGCCGTAGTTCTTCCAGTTGGTGGCGATCACCGCCTTGGTGATCGCGCACGCCGACTGCTGGAACACCAGCGGCACGCGGTTGGCGAAGCGGATCAGTCGGATCGGCTCGTCCGCGTTGCCCATCAGCACTTCCTGGTTCTCGGCCTTCTTCGTCGCGACCTCGACGATCTTGCCGGCGTCGGTCATGTGCAGCGTGTCGCCCGGCTTGCCGTAGGCGATGCCGACCTCGATGGCGAACGGATGGCCGCGGTAGACCACCGGCCGGCGCGACGTCGCCACGTAGAAGTCGGCCTCGACCTCCTTCTTGAGGCCGGCGAGGATCAACTCCTCGCCGATCGGCGCGATGCACGACAGCGGCGGCGCCATGATCTTGGTGGCGTCGATCGCGGCCTTGAGCTTCTGCACCGCCGCGGCGTCCAGCCGGCGGGGGTTGGTCTCCGGTTTGATGCCGGCCTTCGCGCAGATCTCCTTGGCGACCATCGGGCCGACGCGCGAGAAGTCCTGCTGCAGGAAGGCGCTGACCGTGCGGTTCTCGCTCTCGGCCATCATCTTGAGCAGGATGCCGAGCTCGACGCCGTGCGGGTGCGGCTTGATCTCCTCGACTTCCTTCGGCAGTTCCTTGGTGCCGCGGTGGTACTCGATGACGTTGCCGTCCGGGTCCTTGAAGGTCAGCTTGACGTGCGGGTTGGCGACCGCCATCAGCTTGAGGAACTCCTCGATGCTCTTCTGGCCGCGGCGGTACTCGCCCTCCATGTCGATCGCGACCTCGGTGCCGTGGTCCTTGTCCCACTCGATCGCCGTGTCCTTGAACTCGGGGCGGTTGCGCGCCGTGTCGATCTTGATCTCGAACGCCAGCGGCACCGACTTCTTGCCGGGCTTGGTGCGCACGCGCACCGGCGCGCCGGTGGTCAGCTGGCCGTACATGCCGGCGGCGCTGATGCCGATGCCCTGCTGGCCGCGGCTCTGGCGCAGGCGGTGGAACTTGCTGCCGTAGAGCAGGCGGCCGAAGACGTTGGGCACCTGCGCCTTGACGATGCCGGGGCCGTTGTCCTCGACCGTCATCGTGAACTGCTTCTCGCTCTGGCCGATGCGCGCGATCGTCACCACGATGTCGGGCGCGATGCGCGCCTCCTCGCAGGCGTCGAGGCTGTTGTCGACGGCCTCCTTGACGGCGGTCAGCAGCGCCTTGCGCGGGCTGTCGAAGCCGAGCAGGTGGCGGTTCTTGGTGAAGAACTCCGAGACCGAGATCTCGCGCTGGCGCTTGGCCATCGATTCGGCGGTCTCGGCGCCCCTGGCCGCCGGTTCTCTGGCGGTCTTCTCCCTGGCGCCCTTCGTCGCCTTGGCGTCGGTCATCGTGTCGGTCTCGGTTGCGAAGAGGTCTTGCTGGCCCGTCGAGGTGCTCATGACGAAGCGGTCATCGGGTGGGTGAGGAAGGCGGGGCGGGCGGCGGTCGCAAGCCCGAGCGCTTGCGCCTCCTCCCAGAAGCGGTGGACGCCGCGCAGATCCTCGGCGTCGAGATCGTAGTGGGCGGCGCCGGCGGTGCCGTCGACCGGGCCGAGCGCGCGGCCGCGCTGGCGCGCGCGCTGCAGGATCGGCGCGATGCGCTCGGCACAGGCGTCCGGCCGCAGCAGCCACAGCGCGAACACGAACGGCAGGCCGGTCAGCGCGCGCCATTGCTGGCCGAGGTCCCAGACCTCGCGCGCGCCGGGGTCGGCGGCGAGGCCCTGGTCGCCGATCAGCAGCACGAGGTCGTACGGCAGCGCGTCTGGCGTCGTCGTCGGCGCGATCGGCGTGAAGCTCACCGCCGGCGCCAACTCGTCGGCGTAGCGGCGTGTGAGCAGGATGTGCAGCAGCGCCGCCGATGTCGCCGAACCGTCGTCGAGGCCGACGTTGCGGATCGGCGCGCCCTTCTTGCGGAAGGCCCGCACCGAGCGGATCTCGCGCTTGCAGGCGATGCCGAGCGTCGTCAGCGCGCGGTAGCCGGGCACGCGCGCGGCCTCGATCGAGGAGACCAGCGCGGCGTCGAGCTGGCCAGCGCGCAGTTGTTCGATCAGCCGCGCCGGCGTGGCGGTGACGAAGTCGACGGCAGGGTCGGACTCCAGGCCCGCGAGAAGGGGGGCGCCGACGCCGTAAGGGACTCCGCCGATGCGAATGCTCAAGGGACCGCTTGGGCTGGATCCTGACCGATCCGGCCGCGCCGAACGATAGCGACGTGGGGGGCGCGCGGAAGGGGAAAGGCGAACGCGCGGCGGGGGATTTGGGGCGGCAGCCGCGAGGTTGCGGTCCGCCGTCCGTCCACCGCTACGCTGCCGACCGCCATGCAGGCCGTCACCTTCCTCGCCCCGTACCGCGTCGCCTGCGCCGAGGTCGCCGAGCCGCGGCTCGAACTGCCGACCGACGTGGTCGTGCAGATGGAACTGGCGGCGATCTGCGGCAGCGACCTGCACGTCTACCGCGGCGTCGAGGTCGGGCTCGACGCCGGCACGACGCTGGGCCACGAGTTCCTCGGCCGCGTGATCGCCGTCGGCGCGGCGGTGCAGCAGGTGCGCGTCGGCGACCGCGTGGTGGCGCCGTTCTCGGTGCACTGCGGCGCGTGCTTCTTCTGCCAGCGCGGGCTGACCAGCCGCTGCGAGCAGAGCCAGCTGTTCGGCTGGGTGGCGCAGGGCCGCGGCCTGCAGGGCGCGCAGGCCGAGCGCGTGCGCGTGCCGCTCGCCGACAGTTCGCTGGCGCCGCTGCCGGTCGGCGTGCCCGACGCGGTGGCGCTGCTCGCCGGCGACGTGCTCGGCACCGGCTTCCTCGCCGCCGAGCACGCCGGCGTGCAGCGCGGCGACACCGTCGCGGTGCTCGGCCTCGGCCCGATCGGCCTGTGCGCCGTGCTCGGCGCGCGCGACCTCGGCGCGGGCGCGGTCTTCGCCATCGACTCGGTGCCCGAACGGCTCGAACTCGCGGCCCGCTACGGCGCTGTGCCGATCGATCGCAGCGCGCAGGACGCGGTCGCGGCGGTGCGCGCGCGCACCGGCGGCCGCGGCGCCGACGTCGTGATCGAGGCCGTCGGCCATCCCGACGCCAGCGTGCTGGCGTGGCAGGTCGTGCGCTGCGGCGGCGTGATCAGCGCGCCAGGCGTGCACAACGAGCCGCAGTTCGCGCTGACGCCGGGCCAGCTCTACGACAAGAACCTCTGCTACCGCGCTGGCCGCGCGCCGGTGGGGGCGGCGATGCCGCGGCTGCTGGCGCGGCTGCAGCGCGGCGACCTCGACCTGGCGCCGCTGTTCTCGCACCGGCTGCCGCTGGCCGCCGCCGCCGACGGCTACGCGCTGTTCGACCAGAAGAAGGCGCGCTGCACCAAGGTGCTGCTCGAGCCGCGACGTTCCTGATACCCCGCCGGGCCCGACGGAAGGTGGCCGGCGGCGCGCGGCCGCGCCACGATCGCGCCATGGACCACGCCCCGCTCGATCGTCGTTCCTTCCTCGGCAACGCCGCCGCCGCCGCCGCCGGTTCGCTCGCGCTGCCGGGCGCGCTGCCCGCATCGCTGCCGGCCGCCCGCCAGCAAGACCCCGCCGCCGCGCCGAAGCCCAAGTCCAAGCTCAAGCAGTCGGTCGCGCGCTGGATCTACAACGACATCCCGCTGGAGAAGTTCTGCGAGCAGTGCGCCGCGAGCGGCCTGTCGGCGATCGACCTGCTGTACGCGCGCGAGTGGATGACGCCGAAGAAGTTCGGGCTGGAGTGCTCGATGGCGTTCGGCCCCGACTCGATGCAGATCGGACGCGGCCTCAACCGCCGCGAGATGCACGACGCGTACGTCAAGGACTGCGAGAACTTCCTGCCGCGCATCGCCGACGCCGGCATCAAGAACATGATCGTGTTCTCCGGCAACCGCGGCGGCCAGAGCGACGCCGACGGCATCGCCAACTGCGTCGAGGGCTTCAAGCGCCTCGCGCCGATCGCCGAGAAGGCCGGCGTGACCCTTTGCTTCGAGTACCTCAACAGCAAGGTCGACCACAAGGACTACGCCTTCGACACGATGCGCTACGGCCTCGAGGTCTGCAAAGCCGTCGACTCGCCGCGCGTGAAGATCCTCTACGACATCTACCACGTGCAGATCATGGAGGGCGACGTCATCCGCACGCTGACCGACAACGCCAAGTGGATCGGCCACTACCACACCGGCGGCGTGCCCGGCCGCCGCGACATCGACGACACGCAGGAACTCAACTACCCGGCCATCTGCCGCGCGATCCTCGCGACGGGTTACGAGGGGTTCGTGTCGCACGAGTTCATCCCGAAGGGCGACAAGATGGAGGCGTTGGCGCGCGCGGTGAAGATGTGCGCGGTGTGAGGGGAGCGCCGCCCGCCCGCAGTTCCCGACCAACACCCTGCCCGGATTGCTCGGCGTCGCGCCGTCACCGCCCGCCCGGCACAATCCCCGCCATGAGTCGCCGCACGCTGTTCGCGCTACTGGTCCCGCTCGCGCTGCTGCTCAGCTACGTCGCCGTGCGTGGCGGCATCCGTGCCCACGTCGACACGCTGATCGCCGCCAGCGTCGGCAAGCCGCTGCCGGCGTTCGCGCTGGTCGACGAGCAGGGCGAGGAGTGGACGGCCGAGCGGCTGCGCGGCCAGCGCGCCGTGCTGCACTTCTTCCGCTCACGCTGCGGCTCGTGCGACGTTGAGGCGCCGGAGATCCGCGCGCTCGAAGCGGCGCTGCCGGCGGATGTCGCGCTGCTGCACGTGGTCACCGACCGGCTGCTCAACTTCCCGCCGGTGGAGACCGCCGCGACGATCGCCGGCAAGGGCTTTGCCAAGCCCGTGCTGCACGCCGACGCCGCGTTCGCCGATGCGTTCCACAAGTCGCAGTGGTCGCAGGTGACGCCGATCACCTACGTCGTCGACGCGCAGGGCGTCGTGCGCTTCGGCCTGCGCGGCGGCCAGAGCAAGGCCGCCATCGAGCAGGCGCTCGCCGCGGCGCAGTGAGCGCGCGCGGCGAGTTCTGCGACCCGGCGCGCGGCCACTTGCCGCGCCGTCGTGCCGCAATCCCTGTGCCGGCGCGCAACGTGTCAGCGCGTTGCCGGACCATGTGTCAGCACAGTAGGGAAACCCCTCAGCGCGCCGCCGGCGCGCCATCGCCGTCACCGCCTGCCAAGGAGTCCCGATGTCCCTCAGCGAACGCGACGCCATCACCGCCTACTGCCGCATGCTCAACACCCGCGACGTCGAGCCTCTCGTCCCGCTGCTCGCCGCCGACTTCGTCTACGAGTCGCAGGTCGTGCTGCAGCCGTTGCGCGGCGTGCCGGACTTCGTCGCCTACATCACCGGCAAGTTCGCGACGCTCGCCGAGAGCAACCAACCGGCCTTCGCCGAACTCGGGCAAGTGCGCGCCTACGGCCTGCGCCGGCCGTGCGCCGTGCTGGCGCAGCCGACCAAGGCGGACCTCGTTGGCATCGTGCTGGCCAAGGTCGCCGGCGACCGCATCGCGCGGCTCGACGTCTGCATCGTCCCGCGGCCGCACGAAGCCGAACGCAGTGGCTTGTATCCGGGCGAAGACGACGACGCGGGCGCCGGGAGGTAGCGCCGGGAACTACCGCGGCGGGTCGTGCGGCAGGCTGCCGCGGTGCGCGCGCAGGTAGCCGAACGGCGTCAGGTGCAGGAAGTTCGACACGCGCGAGGTGTAGACGTCGGCGTGACGCTCGACCTTCCGCGCCAGCCGGCTCTTGTCGCCGCCGGCGCGCATCAGCGGGCCCCACACCGGATGGCCGATGTGCCCGGACTTCCGCACCAGCGGCAGGATGCGCTGGTCAAGCGCGTCGGTCGCGGCGCGCAGCGCCTTGAGCCGCTCCTGGATGCCCGCCGGCGGCAGCGTCACCTCGCTCGGCATCGCCTGGTGGTGCTCGCGCCGCTGCAGCGCGAGGCGCAGCGCCGCGTGCTCGGCGTCGAGCCGCTGCTTCTCGGCCATCAGCAAGTCGAGCTCGTGCTGCTGGGCCGCGAACTCGCGTTCGGCCTTCACCTCGCACTCGAGTTCGCGCAGCACCAGCGCCGTGCGCCAGTGGCGCAGCTGGCTGCTGATGTGCACGTCGGCGAAGACATGGTCGCCGACGTAGAGGATCTCGCCGCCATCGCACCCGAAGTGCTCCTGCACGGCGAGCGCGTTGCCGCCCTTGTAGACGACGCCCTTCTGCAGTGGGCCGGCGACCGGCCGCGTCGTCGCGTCGTCGACGACTTCCTCGAACGGCCGCTGCTGCTCGAAGAACGCCGGTTTCTTCGACTGCACGATCACGAGGTCGAACAGATCGCGCCAGTCGAGCGCGCCGCCGATGTACGGATCGAACGTCCAGCTCATCATCGCGCGCGTGTAGTGCCACTCGCTGTTGGTGGCGAGGAACAGCTTCTTGCCGGCGTGCTTGAGGTCGAGCAGCGTCTGCACGAGCAGCGGGTCGAGGTCCACGAATCGCTCCGGCGCGGCGATGATCTCGGCCTTGAGCGCGCCCTCGAGGTGCGCCTCGTCCATCGTCGTCTTCACCAGCCGGTACAGCGCCGCGTGGTCGGCGACGCCGGCGATCGCACCCTGGTCGAAGAGGTCGACCATCTGGCCGTAGAGGCACGCCTCGCTGAGCGAGAACAGCGTGTTGAGCAGCTCCCAGCGCTTCTCGCTGAGGTCGACCCAGACGCCGGCGTACTCGCGGCGCTGCTCGTCGTGCGGCAGCACGCGGGTGCCGTGCGCCGCCATGGTGACGTAGCCGAAGCGGTTGGCCTTGATGACGTTGCCGCGCGCGAGGTCGAGGATCAGGCCGCGCGGGAACATCATCGGGTCGAAGCGCAGGCCGGCGACCGGGTGGCCCTTGCGCGCCAGCGCCTGCAGCACGTGCCAGTAGGCCCGCTCTTCCCACGCGACCTCGTCGTAGTGGACCAGCGTGTAGTCCATGTCGAAGCCGATCGCCCTGATCGAACGCATGTTCAGCGTCCGGTTGCAGAACACCGCTCGCTCAGGCGGAGGCGGCGGGGCCGAGAGGCCGTTGCTCATCGCCACGTTTTACCACGCGCCGCGGTAGACTCCGCGCACCGATGGCTCGCATCCGCCTGTTGCTGCTGCGTTGCGTCGCCCTCGTCGCCGTCGTCGTCGCTGGCGCCGGCTGCGGCGCCGGCCTCATCACCGGCGCCGCCGCGTCGTCGGGCGGCGGCAGCGGCTCTGGCGCGTCGGCGCCGAGTCTGAGCCTCGAGCCGGTGTTTCCGCTCGTGCCGGCAGACGGCGATGAGCGCAGCGTGCTGGTGACCAACGCCAGCATTGTCGCCGGCGCGCCGCTGCGCGTGCAGATCGCCGCGGCCGGCGTCGTTGTCGACCAGTTCGAGCCCGTCGCCTCCGGCCAGGGCGGCTCGACGCTCGTCGCCTTCGTGCTGACGACGGCGCCGATCCTCGCAGCGCTCGCCGATCCGACTGCCGCCGACGTCGCCGCCGAGTTGCGCGTGCTCGTCGACGGCCGCGAAGTCGCGCCGCCGGCGCCGTTGACGCTGGCGCGCCAGCCGGAGGTCGTCGTCGAGCTGCCGCCGGGCATGAATCAGCTGTTCATGTCGCCTGGCGGCGAACGCGTGCGCTTCCGCGTCGCCGGTCTGCGCGCAGACGTCGCCAGCGAGGTCCAGGTCTTCGTTGTCACGCCCGACCCTAGCGCGCCGGGCGTCGGCGGCGAACCGGCGATTGTCGTGCGGCCGTGCGCCGATGTGCGCCTCGAGCCGCCGACAGGCGCCGATACCGAGGTCTCGGCGCTCGCGCCGGCCAATGTCTTCGCGACGCGGGCGACGTTCTTTCTGATCGACGCGATCGCCGGCCGCTCGACGGACGTGAGCAACACGTTTTACCGGCCTGACATCGCCGTCGCGCTGCCCGGCCAGGGTTCGAACAGCGGCGGCTCGGTCGTCACGCTCATCGGAACGGCGCTCGCGCCGTATGACTTCACCACGGGGACCACGCCGGCGCCGCTCGACTTCGACGCCGTGCAGCTGAGCTTCCAGAAGGGCGGCCGCGTGTCGACCCTGCCGCGCGAGGACCTGCGCATCGCCGAGTCGTCGACCAGCCGGCTCGTGTTCACCATCCCGCCGTCGCCGGACGGCCGGCCGGGGCAGGTCGACATCGTGCTGCGCGTCGAACTCGATGGCGCCATCGCCGAGTTCGTCGCCAGCCAGGTGTTCCTGTTCGCCAACCCGCGGCCGTTCTTCGGCCCGCGCGGCTGCGTGCTGGACCGCCTGCCGGTCGCCGTCGCGCCGATCGCGCTCGACCAGGCGCCTAGCCTGGACGGCGCGCCCGACTTCGCGGCGCTGACTGACCAGGGCGGCGTCGCGTTCGTGCAACTCTTGCTGGCGCAGCAGAACGGCATGTTCCAGCCGTTCGCGGCGCCGCAGCGCGTCGGCGATCCTGAAGCGGTCGCCGAGCGCGAGCCGCGCGACCTGTGCATCGGCGATTTCGACGGCGATGGCGTGCCCGATCTGTTCGTCGTCAACGCGGGCACCGAGCAGTCGACGCACCAGGTAGTGCTCGGTCAGCTAGCGCCGCTGCCGCCGCTCGGCGCCGTGCGCCGCTGGTCGACGCCTGGCGGCATGGCGCGCGGTCGCACGGCACGCTTCGACGCCGACATGGTGCCCGACATCGTGCTGGTGCCCGGCGTCGGCGCGCCGGCGGGCCAGCGGCCGATCGTGCTGTTGGCGCGGCCCACCGGCCCGGGCAGCGTCGCGTTCTTGCCGCCAGTCGAACTGGCCGTGCGATTGTTCCCATACGAGGTGGTCGAGGTCGCCGACTTCGACGGCGATGGCGCGCTCGATGTTGCCGTTGCCAGTGGCGCGCAGGGCAAGCTCGATGTCGCCTTCGGCAACGGCGTCGGTTCGTTCACCGAAGTTGCCGAGCTCGACTTCGTCGTGCCTGGATACGTGTTCGACAACGACTCGCCCGCTGTCGGTCTGCACGCGTGCGGCGATGGCCCGCTGCAGTCGATTGCCATCGTGTTCGCCGGCGTGCTCAGTAGCTTCGGCGGCGGCCTGACGCAGCCGTGCGTCGCGCGCATGCGGCAGACCTCCGTGCGTGAGTTCGCGCCGCCGTTGGCGCCGGACACGCTCTTCCTGCCGACGGAGCCGATCGGCCGCAGCCTCGCCGCGGACCTCGACCAGGCGCCGCCAATCGAACTGGTCGTCGCCATGCGCGGCGAGCCGCAGCTCGTCTCGCTCGGCCTGCTGCAACTCGGCCCGAACGGCTTCGCGCCGCTGAGCGGGGCCATCGAAGGCGGCGCCGAGTCGCCACGGCAGATCCGCGCCGTCGTGTTCGACCGCGCCTTCCCGGCGACGGCGACGGCCGGGGAGAAGAAGGCGGTGTTCCTGGTGCACGAGGCCGAGGTCGACGGCGTCCGCGAGAAACGCCTGTCGACGCGCCTCGTCGTCAGTTCGCAGCCCGGCCAGCCGCGCCTGCTGCCGCCCGACGCCGGCGGGCAGGTCGCCTTCGGCATCGAGCGCATCGTCGCCGGCGACTTCCATCCGACCAGCGTTGCGCTCGAAGGCGCTCGCGACGTGGCGCTCGCGCGCACGACCGCTACCGGCCCGTCCGACGCGATCGTCCTGGTCGCCAACGACGGCTTCGGCGGCCTGCCCGCGCTCGGCAACCGCTGCGACTTCCCAGGGCTGCTGCCGGCGTCGGTGACGGCGCTGCCAGCGCCCGCAGGGCAGATCGACCTGCTGGCGTTCCTCAGCCGCGATTCGCGGCTAGCCGTCTGGCGCCACGATCCGGCTGGTCTGCCCGTGCAGGAGCCAGACGGCTTCACCGCGCCGCTGCGGCAGCTGCTCGCCGATCCTGTGCTCGCCGCCACCGACCTCGGCGCCGGCGTCCGCCTCATCCGCGGCGACGTCGACGGCGACGGCGTCGACGATCTCGTCGCGCTGCTGGTCTTCGCGTCGGCGCAGCTGAGCGAGGGCCAGGGCGCGCTGGCACTTTTGCGCGGCAAGGCGGCGCCGGCCGTCGGCGAGTTCCCGTTCCACGCGCCGTCGGGGCTGACGCTGACGCACGGCCGCGCGGCCGATGTCGCAATCGGTGACTTCGTGCGCAACGGCACGAACGCGCCGCTGCGCCTCGAAGCAGCGGTCGCCGTGCCGGTCGGCGTCGGCACGGATGGCAATCACGTTCGCTTCTACCGCTACGTGCCCGGCGCCACGCCTGCTGACGACCGCCTGGTGCCTGGCGCTGCTGCCGGTGGTCCGCAGGTTCTGCTGGCAGGCAGCAATCCGACGCGGCTCGTGGCCAACGACTTCGATCGCGACGGCTCCGTCGACCTGCTGGTAGCGGGCGCCGGCGACAGCGCGTTGCGCCTGTATCGCAACACCGCGTCGGTCGCGCCGTCGGCGACAGGCGTGAGCATCGGCGCGTTCGTCGAAGCCTTCGCGTCGCCGTGGGCGATCGGCCCTGGCGCGCCGACTGCGCTGCCGCTGGCCGACGTCAACGGCGACGGCAACCTCGATGCGCTGGCGTTCTGCGAGGCGATGACCGGAACCGTGCGCAGCACCACGGTCGGCCTTTACCTCGGCGGTGGCGACGGCAGCTTCGTCGGCCCCCGCTTCCTGTCGCCGACGCGACTGGGCACCCGCAATGGCTCGCTGGCCGCCGACCTCGGCGACTGGAACCGCGACGGGCTGCCCGACCTGCTGCTCGGGTGGGACACCACGGCGGTCGGCGACATCAACCTGCGCGTTCTGTTCGGCGGCACGCGCTGAGCGCCGCGCGGCGAACCATCGCGACCGCTGCCCGACTCGTGGCGGCGGATGGGTGGGGGAGCCTATGGTGACGGCATGGGCCTCTCGTCCGTCTCCAATGCCGCGTCCGGCGGCGACCTTCCCCTCCTCGGCGTCGCCATGGTCGGCCACGCATTCATGGGTCGCGCGCACGGCAACGCCTGGCGCCAGGCCAACCGCTTCTTCGACCTGCCGTTCCGGATCGTGCCGGCGGTGGTCGTCGGCCGACACGCACAGCGCGCCGCCGAGGCGGCGGCGAAGCTCGGCTTCCTGCGCGCCACGACGGACCTCGCCGCCGTGCTCGCCGATCCAGCGATCCACGTCGTCGACGTCGCCACGCCCAACGACAGCCACTTCGACATCGCGATGGCGGCGCTCAGGGCGAAGAAGCACGTGCTGTGCGAGAAACCGCTGGCGATGACGTTGCAGCAGGCCAAGGCGATGGCGGCGCAGGCGAAGAAGAGCAAGGTCCGCGTCGGCCTGTGGCACAACTACCGCCGCGCGCCGGCGACGACGCTCGCGGCGCAGATGATCCGCCGCGGCGACCTCGGCGACGTGCGCCAGGTGCGCGCCGTCTACCTGCAGGATTGGCTGGCCGACGGCTCGGTGCCGGCGAGCTGGCGCACCGAGCGCAAGCTGTGCGGCAGCGGCGCCCACGGCGACCTGAACGCTCACCTGATCGACCTGACGCGCGCGCTGACCGGCCTCGAGTTCGAGTCGGTGTGCGGCGTGCAGCAGACGTTCACCAAGGAGCGTCCCGACGGCCGCGGCGGCAAGGCCAAGGTCGACGTCGACGACGCATTCTGCTTCCTGGCGAAGTTCAAGGGCGGCGCGATCGGCACATACGAGGCCACGCGTGTGGCGCCTGGCCGCAAGAACCACAACTGCATCGAGGTCTCCGGCACGAAGGGCTCGATCCGCTGGAACCTCGAGCGAATGAACGAGCTCGAGGTGTTCTCGTTCGGCGACGCGCGCGACGCGCAGGGCTTCCGCACCGTGATGGTGATGGACGGCGTGCACCCGTACGCGGCGAACTGGTGGCCGGACGGCCACATCGTCGGCTACGAGCACACGTTCGTGCACCACGTCGTCGACTTCGCGCGCGCGCTCCACGACGGCTCGCCGTTCGCGCCGGACTTCCAGGACGGCGTCGCCGTCCAGGCCGTGCTCGAGGCCGCGCTCGCGTCGGCCAAGACCGGCAAGTGGGCCAAGGTCCCGAAGTGACGCGCGGCCCGCGCCTCTCCCGTATCCCGACTCCCCACCGAGAATCCAAGCCATGATGAAAGGTCCAGGCATCTTCCTCGCGCAGTTCATGGGCGACGCCGCCCCGCTCAACCGCTTCGACACGGCCTGCAAGTGGGCTGCCGGCCTCGACTACGCCGGCGTGCAGGTGCCGTCGTGGGACGCCCGCTGCATGGACCTGAAGAAGGCCGCAGTGAGCAAGGCGTACTGCGACGACCTCAAGGCCACGGCCGCCGCCGCCGGCGTCGAGATCAGCGAACTGAGCACGCACCTGCAGGGCCAACTGGTCGCCGTGCACCCGGCGTACACGTCGATGTTCCAGGTGTTCGCGCCGCCGGAGGTCAACACCGCCGAGGCGATGTGCCGCTACGGCACCGAGCAGGTCAAGCTGTGCCTCAAGGCCAGCGAGAACCTCGGCCTCAAGGCGATGCCGACGTTCTCCGGCGCGCTGATGTGGCACACGGTCTATCCGTGGCCGCAGCGACCGGCGGGCCTCGTCGAGGAAGGCTTCAAGGAGCTGGCGCGCCGCTGGAAGCCGATCTTCGACTACGCCGAGGAGTGCGGCGTCGACTGCGCCTTCGAGGTGCACCCTGGCGAGGACCTGCACGACGGCGCCAGCTACGAGGCGTTCCTCGACCATGTCGACGAGCACCCGCGCGCCTGCCTGCTCTACGACCCGAGCCACTTCGTGCTGCAGCAGCTCGACTACCTCGAGTACATCGAGATCTTCCACGAGCGCATCAAGTGCTTCCACGTGAAGGACGCCGAGTTCCGGCCCAACGGCCGCGTCGGCGTCTACGGCGGCTACCAGAACTGGCAGAACCGCGCCGGCCGCTTCCGCTCGCTCGGCGACGGCCAGGTCGACTTCACCGCGATCTTCAGCCTGCTGACCAAGTACGGCTACCAGGGCTGGGCGACGCTCGAGTGGGAGTGCTGCTTCAAGGACAGCCAGCAGGGCGCCGAGGAAGGCGCGCCGTTCATCGCGCAGCGCCTGATCACGCCGCCCGCGCGCGCGTTCGACGACTTCGCCGGCGGCAAGATCGACAAAGCGGCGGTGCGCCGGGCGCTCGGCCTCGAGTGACCGAGGCGCGGCCGTCGGTCGCGGCCGGTGACCTCGACGTGCTCGATGACGCCGTCCAGCCACCGCGCCCGAGTGGTCGCGCCATGCCCGTCGGACAGCGAGATCGCGCGGCCCAACGCCGCGTGCTTTCCGGCGCTGGAGGGGCGAACTGCCGAGCGCGCAGCCGCGGCGCGCTCGTTCTCTACCTTCCTTTCACCACCCACAGCGGCCACGACGGATCGTCGTGTTCCGCCACTTCGCAGTCCCGCCGCAGCCACGCCTCCACCGCCGCCATGCCCTCGACGACGCAAGGCGGCAGGTCGCTTCGACGCGCATAACTGCGCTCCAGCAGCACCGGCCCGGTCGCCAAGAACGGCAGCATCTGCTGCTGCACGCCCTGCAGCCACGCCACGAGCGGCGGGTCGCCGCCGAGCGTCTTCGTCAGGTTCCACTCGATGGCCTGCGGCAGCCAGTGCGTGATCAGCGGCGCGTTGTCGTTGCACGACACGACGCGCGCCGTCGCGCCGCCGAACTGCTCGATGCGAAGGCGTCGCTCGCGCAGCGAGTGCCCCTCGGCATCGAACCCGCGCACGTCGCGCCAGCCCAGCGCCGCCTGGGCCGCGATCAGAGCTGCGATCGCCGCCATGGCGCTGGCGCGCCAAGGCCGCGGCGCCTCGCTGCGCGTCGATTCACGCCGTGTCGCTTCGCCACGCAGCGCGTCCATCCACAGCGCCGTCGCCAGGGCGAGCGCAGGCGTCGCCTGCAGCGTGAAGCCGCCGTGTTCGCGCACGCCATACCACGCGATTGCGCCGAGCATTGGCACGACGAACGCAGCGCAGGCGACTCGCGCCCGCCAGTCGATGCGGCGGCAAGCCATCGCCAGGACGAAGACACCGAGCAGCGTGCCGAGCGGCAGGGCGATCTCACGCAGCACGAAGTCGGGCGCGAACGGTTGACGCCAGGTAGTCGCCGTCGCCGCGACGCTGCCGAAGTCCGGCCAGAAGCCGAGGCCGCGTCGCCATTGCACGAGCAGGTGGCCGAGCCCGACGGCCGCGCCGAGCGCGGCGGCGACGCCAGCGAGGCGCGGCCACGCGAGGGGCGCGCCGCCTCGCGCCGCCGCCGCGGCCGCGAGCACGAGGAAGCCCGGCGCCAGCGCCGGCGCCGTCTGATGCGACATGCACGGGACGACGAGCAGCGCCGCGAGCAGCGCCGTCGCCGTCGTCGGCTGGCGCCACGGCAGGTGCAGCGTCGCCAGCATCACGCCGGCGACGATCGCTCCGTGCAGGCTGTGCACCTCGACGGCGGCGCCGAAGAACCACGTGACCGGCGCCAATGTCGCCAGCGCGGCGCCGGCCAGCGCGGCGACCCGGCTCGCCGCCAGACTGCGCGCGAGCGCGTAGCTGAGCGCCGCCAGCGCGCCGACGGACACCGCGCTCAGCGCGTGTCCGATCGCCGTCGGCTCGGCGGCGCCGCCACACAGCCGATCGAGGCCCAGCGCTGCGACGGCGCGCGCCGCCGGCAGGTAGAGCGTGTTGTGGTACTGCGTGTAGGCGCTCGCCGGCGCGAACGTCCAGTCGACCAGCATCGCGCCGTCGTTGCCGAAGATGCGTTGCAGTCGCGTGACGACGCACAGCGCCGTCGCTGTCGCCGCGATCGCGACGGCGATGGCTCCATCGGCGAGGATCGCGCGTCGCTTGCTCATCGCGTCGGCGTCGCCCCTCACGCTCGCGGCGGCGCGCCGGCGCGGCGCGCGAACAGCCGGAAGCGCAGGCCCACGCGCGCGAGCGTGAACTGCGCCGCCGCCTTCAGGTTGTCGATGCCGTAGCGCACCGACGGCAGGAAGCCGATCGACGAAGCCTCCTTGAAGTACTTCACCGGCATCGGCGCGTCGGCGACGACGAAGCCGTGGTGGATCGCCTGCGCCAGGAATTGCGCGTCGAAGCCGAAGCCGTCGACGTTGGACTCGAAGTCGACGGTCTCGAGCACCGCGCGCGTATAGCCGCGAAATCCGGAGTGGAACTCGCCGAGGTTGAGTCCGTAGCTGAGGTTCAGCAGGATCGTCAGCATCCGGTTGAACAGGTACTTCCACGCCGGCATGCCGCCCTTCAGCGCCTCGCGGCGCGAGCGCACGCGGTTGCCGAGGATGACGTCGCAGACGCCCTTCGTCAGGAAGCCGACGAAGCAGTCGACCAACCGGGGGTCGTACTGGTGGTCGGGGTGCAGCATCACCACGACGTCGGCGCCGCGCTCCAGCGCCGCCCTGTAGAGCATCTTCTGGTTGCCGCCGTAGCCGAGGTTGCGCGGCGTCTTCCACACCGGCAGGCCCATGCGCTCGGCGAGCGCGACGGTGCCGTCCTTGCTGCAGTCGTCGCCGACGAGGATCTCGTCGTAACAGCCCGGCGGCAGGTCGACGACGGTCGCGGCGAGCGTCTTCTCGGCGTTGTAAGCCGGCATGACGATCACGACCTTCGGCTTCTGCGGCGCGTCGCTCATCGGTCGCGTTCGTTGGCGCTCTCGCGCGTGACGGCCATGCGCACGCGCGCCATCAGGTCGCCCCACGGCGCCGCGAGCGGCGAGTCGTCGGCCGGCGCCGGGCCGGCCTTCATCAGGGCGAGGGCGTGCATGGGTTCGGGAGCGTAATGGCGGCCGCCGTCGCAGAGGCTCGCCGCCAGCAACAGTACCTCCTCGGTGGTCCGCGAACCGTCGTCGCCCGCGGCTTCGAGGAAGCGCACGCCGTCGCGCTGGCGGCCGGTGCGCAGCAGCAGCGCGGCGATGCGCACGGCGTTGGCGCGCTGGCTGCGATCGGCTAGCGCCAAGGCGAGTTCGAAGTGGCCGAGGGCCGTCGCCGGCAGCGACGCGGCGTCGCGCGCCGCGGCGTCCGACCCAGCGGCGGCCACCGCCTCGCTCAGGGACTGCGTCGCGGCATGGCTCGCGCCACGCCGTGCCAATGGCACGAGCGCGAGCGCTGCGCGCGCCGCGGCGGCGTCGCCGGCCAGCAGCTGCGCGGCCGCCAGGTCCTCGGCAGCGCGGTCGTCGCCGCGCGCCACGGCCGCCGCGAACGCCGCCGGCGACGCGTCGAACAGCAGCCACGCGGCGCCGTCGCGGTCGATCGGCTGGAAGCGCGCGAGCCAGTGGTAGCAGCGCGTCGAATCGCGCGGATCGACGTCCTTGAGGTCGTCACAGTAGGCCGCGACCTTGCCCAGGCGCGGCCCCTGGCCGACCTCGAGGAACACGGCGTCCGGATGGCGCGCGCGCAGCGCGTCCTGGCCGGACTGCCAGCGCTGGTCCCAGTCGCAGTTGCCGTCGGCGACGCGACGGAAGCCGTGCGCGGGGCCGCCGGCGACCAGCGGGAAGAAGCCGACGAAGCGCGGCCAGCCGGCGGCGACATAGGCGAGCGCGGCGAGCAGCGCTGCGACCAGCAGCGTGCGGCCGCCGCGCGTGCGTGCCCACTGCGTCTCGGCGGTCGCGGCGGCGGCGAGCCAGACGGCGGGCAGGCACGGCAGCAGGTAGCGCACGCCCATCTGCAGCGAACGCGACGCGCTGTAGTACGCCAGCAGCAGCGCCGCCGGCAGCAGCGCGAGCGCGGCGAGGCCGCGGCCGGCGCGCGCGAGGTGCGGCGCGCCGATCGCCGCCAGCAGCCAAAGCGGCTCCGGCGTCTTCAGCAGCAGCGTCAGCGGGTAGTACGCGGCGTGATTGCCGCGCAGGTCGCCAAACGTGCCGTTGCCGGTGCGGCTCGCCCAGATCGCCTGGTAGTCGACGCCGAGGACCAGCGGCTCGGGCAGCAGGCCGAGCAGCAGCGCGCCGCCAGGCAGCGCCGCGAGCGCGCGCAGCGGCCCGGAGGTCAGGTTCGCCAGCGACATCGCGCTGCAGGTCGGCTGCGCGAACAGGTAGCAGGCATGCAGCGTTGCCAGCGCCACGACGAACGCGAATGCGAGCGCCAGCGCCGTGCGCAGCAGCCGCGCGCCCGCCGATCGCGTCACCACGCTGGCGCGCGGCCACGGGTCGAAGCCGCGCCACGCCGCCAGCAGCAGCGCCAGCGCGAGGCCGGCGAGCGGGATCACCGCCGTGTACTTGGTCGCGGCGAGGCCGCCGAAGGCGACGCCGAGCGCCAGCAGCCGGCCCGTCGTCGGTCGCCGCGTCCATCGCCACGCCAGCCAGCCAGCCAGCGTCGCCACCGCCGCGAGCGGCACGTCCGACGACAGCAGCGGTCCGAGAGCCAAAAGCGTCGGGCTGGTCGCCGCGCCCAGCGCCGCTGCGAGTCCGGCGCGCGGGCCGAGCGCCTGCCGCGCCCAGCCGACGACGGCGAGCAGCAGCAGCGCGGGGAACACGAGCATGCCCAGGCGCGCGCGCCGCAGCACGTCGTCGTCCGAGACGCGACCGCCGGGATCGGTGAGTTGCGTGCCGAGCAGGACCAGCGGCCCCTGGAAGCGCTGTTCCGGCGTCGTCAGCGGTTGGCGGGCTGCGACCACGCGGCCGGCGAGCTGGTAGTTGCGTTCGTCGGGCGTGCGCTCGACCGCCTGCGACAGCCACGCGAGCGCCAGCAGCGCGGCGGCGCCGACGGCGAGCGTCGCGGCGAGCAGAGGCGGGCGCGGCGTGGATTCGGCCATCGGGACGGGACCGCGCACACGCGGCACGGTGGGCGTACCGGGCGGCCGGCGGTGGCGCAAGCGCGCGGCAGCGGTGGGTGGTGACCTGAGCCGTTGCGCGCGACCCACGCGGCGTCGGAGCCATGGCGCGGACCAACGATCCGCCCGCGCTTGCCGCGTGGGAACGTCGCCAGGCGACGGGGGTCGCGACGAAGACCATCGGGGCCGGCGCGTCGTCGTCCGAGCATCGCCGCCGTGCCGACTGACTTCGCCGACGCCTGCCGGCAGCATCCGTTCGTTCGCGGCCTCGCGACGGTTCGCTGCCGCCGTGGCGCTACCGCGACCACGTGGCGCGGACGATCGCCAGCGCGCCGGCATTCGGCGGCGTCGGCCCGTTGAACCACTGCGCGTAGGCGCCGTTCAGGCCGCGCGCGCTCGCGCGTCCCGCGTCGCAGACGCGCAGGAGCCGCTGGCGTGGCGCCGGGCCGCTGCACGGCTGCACTGCCGGCTCCATGCTCAGTCCTCTTCGTCGTCGTCGTCGTCGTACGGGCTGGTGTTGCACGGCAGCCCGCCGGTGCCCTTCACGCCGGCGTCCTTGGCGTGCACGTAGGTCGGGTCGCCGCGGCGCGGGCCGCGGCCGTTGGCGGCGTCGCGGCGGCCCTGGATCGCCGCCTTCGGCGGGTTGGGCGGGATCAGGCACTCGGGGCCCGTGCCGATCAGGTCCTTGCGGCCGGCGTCGAGCAGCGCCTTGCGCACGGTGAACCAGTTCTCCGGCTTGAAGTACTGCATCAGCGCGCGCTGCACCTCGCGGTCCTTGAGCTTCTTGACCGTCTCGACCGGCTGCATGGTCATCGGGTCGAGGCCGGTCCAGTACATGCACGTGGCGATGTCCATGGGCGCTGGGATGAAGTCCTGCACCTGGCGCGGCTTGTAGCCGCGTTGCTTCAAGAACATCGCCAGCTCGATCATCTCGTGCACGCCGGAGCCCGGATGCGACGCGATGAAGTACGGGATCAGGTACTGCTCCTTGCCGGCGCGCTTGCTCGCGCGGGCGAACTTGGCGGCGAACTCGTCGAACGTCGACGTCGCCGGCTTCTTCATCAGGTCGAGCACCTTCTCGCTGGTGTGCTCGGGCGCGACCTTGAGCTGGCCGCCGACGTGGTGGCGCGCCATCTCCTCCAGGTACTGGTCGTCGAGGCGCGCGAGGTCCATGCGGATGCCCGAGGCGACGCGCACGGTCTTGATGCCCGGCGTCGCGCGCACCTTCTTCAGCAGGTCCTTGGTCGGGCCGTGGTCGACGCCGAGCAGCTTGCAGACCGTCGGGTGCACGCACGACAGCCGGCGGCACTTGGCCTCGACGTCGGGCTTGCTGCAGCGCATCTGGTACATGTTGGCGGTCGGGCCGCCGACGTCGCTGATGTGGCCCTTGAACTCCGGGTCGGCGGCCATCTGCCGCACTTCCTCGAGGATCGACTCCTGGCTGCGGCTCTGGATGGCGCGGCCCTGGTGCATCGTGATCGAGCAGAAGGTGCAGCCGCCGAAGCACCCGCGCATCGTCGTCACCGAGTCCTTGATCATCGCGTGCGCGGGGATCGGCTCGGTGTAGCGCGGATGCGCCTTGCGCGTGTAGGGCAGGTCGTAGATGCGGTCCATGCCCTGCTCGTCGAGCGCCAGCGCCGGCGGATTGACGACCAGCAGCCGGTCGCCGTGCTTCTGCACGAGGCGGCGGCCGTTCTTCGGGTTGGTCTCGTGGTGGATCAGCCGCGTCGCCGTCGCGAACGCGACCTTGTCCGCGGTGATCTGCTCGCAGCTCGGCAGCTCGACCGTCTTGTTGTCGCAGTTGGCGTCGTGCCACTCGTGCGGCGGCAGCGTTTCCTTGGCGCCGAGCAGGTAGGCGACGCCGCGCAGGTCGCGGCAGTCGGCGATCTTCCTGCCGTCGCGCAGGCGGCGGCAGACCTCGACGATCACGCGCTCGCCCATGCCGTAGCCGACGAGGTCGGCCTTCGACGTGACCAGGATCGACGGCTTGACCGTCTCCGACCAGTAGTCGAAGTGGGCGACGCGGCGCAGCGAGGCCTCGACGCCGCCGGCGATCACCGGCACGCCGGCGAACGCCTCGCGGCAGCGCTGCGCGTAGACGTTGGTGGCGCGGTCGGGGCGCAGCTCGATGCGGCCACCCGGCGAATAGGCGTCGTCGTTGCGCCGCTTCTTGTTCGCCGTGTAGTGGTTGATCATCGAGTCCATGTTCCCGGCGCTGACCGCGAAGCAGAGGCGCGGGCGGCCGAACTGGCGGAAGGCCTCGGCGTTGCTCCAGTCGGGCTGCGGCAGGATGGCGACGCGGAAGCCCTCGCGCTCGAGCACGCGGCTGAGCAGGGCGGCGGCGAACGACGGGTGGTCGATGTAGGCATCGCCGCTGACGAACACGACGTCGACCGCGTCCCAGCCGCGCGCCTTCATCTCGGCGGCGGTGGTCGGCAGGAAGCGGTCCGCGGCCGGCGTGCTGCAAGGGGATGCCATCGAGGGCGAGAATGGTAGCGGATCGCGGGTTGTGGGTGTGCCGCGCCGTCGATTGGATCACCGGCGGCGCCGTGCGCGCGCCGGCGCGGCCTCACGCCTTGACGTAGAAGAAGATCAGGTTGTTGACCTTCGGTCCGACCGCGGGATCGACGTCGAGCGTGAACGTCGCGTTGCCGGACTGCAGCACGCCGGTGCGCTGTTCGTCGAGCAGCGTGTCGTTGGCGTAGAGGCGCACGGCCAGCGCGACCTTGCCGAACAGCGGGTGCTCGGATGACAGCTGGAACGGCCGGATCACCAGCTTGGACTGCTGCTGCAGCCGGCACTGCCAGCCCTTGCTGATCGGCGCGCCCTTCTTGCCAGCGCCGCCGAGGTGCTCGGCGGAGGCCGTGTCGACCAGCGGGCCGTAGGCCCAAGGCACTTCGCGGTCGTTGGGATCGGCGGTGGTGCGGTCGCAGCCGGCGAGGCCGGCGACCAGCAAGGCGAGGCCGGCGGCGGCGGGGAGCGAAGCGGGCGTCGTGGCGCGCATGCTGCGACGATCCGGAAGCGGCGGCGCGAATGCAAGCTGCGACCCGCGTCCTCGCCGCGTGCGCCGGCCGCCCCGCTGCGCCATGCTGGCGCGCGATGACCAGCGCCAACTTCCAGGAACTCGACGTCGTCGACTCCGAGCTCGGCGAGCTCGTGCTGCGCCGCCGCCGCACCGTCGCCGCCGGCGACGAGTGGGTCTACGAGGTCAAGCTCGCCGGCCGCTTCCTGATGTCGAGCCTCAACACGCAGAGCGAGCGCGAGCTCGCCGACCGCGCGCTGGCGAAGGTCGAAGGCGATCGCTTGCGCGTGCTCGTCGGCGGCCTCGGCCTCGGCTTCACCGCCGCCGCGGCGCTGCGCGATCCGCGCGTCGCGCAGGTCGACGTCGTCGAACGCCTGCCGCAGGTCGTCGATTGGCATCGCCGCGGCCTCGTGCCGCTCGGCACGTCGCTGTGCGCCGACGCGCGCTGCCGCTTCGTGCTCGGCGACTGCCTGCAACAGCTGCAGCAGCCCGGCGAGCGGTACGACGCCATCCTGATCGACATCGACGATTCGCCGATCCACCTGCTGGCCGACGACCACGCGTCGTTCTACGCCGTTGCCGGCCTGCAGGCGGCGCGCCGGCGGCTGCGGCCGGGCGGCGTGTTCGCGCTGTGGACCAGCCTGCCGGCGGAGCCCGAGGTGGCGGCGCGCATGCAGCTCGCGTTCGCCGACGCGGCCGTCGAGACCGTGGTGTTCGACAACCCGCTGCTCGAAGAGCCGGAAGCGAACGCGCTGTACTTCGGCCGCGCGTAAGGTCGCGACGCATCCCGCGGGTTACACCCGGATGATCGTCGGCGTCAATCCGTGACGGGACTTGCCGGCCTGGCGCTGCATCGCGGCGCGCGCGAGTTGCCGCAGTGGTGCCAGCAGCCACGCGAACGCCGTGTCAGCCGACTCCGCGCGCCGGCGCGCTCGCGACCGCCATGCCGACACACAGTTCGCCGCCGACGCACACGCGGCCGAACACGCCGCCGCGCCGTTCGGGCCGCAGCGCCGCCATCAGGCCGATCCGCCCGTCGTCGTCCATCAACTCGCACGGCCGCGTCTCGCCGAGCACGTCGATCACGACGTCGCCGAGCGTGATCGCGCCGCCGATCGCTGCGCGCAGGTCGATGCCCTCGACCAGCAGGTTGGCGCGCCGCACGGCCGGGTCGAGGTCGCGGCCGAGCGCTTCGCAGGCGTCGCGCCACGCCTCGACGGCCAGCAGCGTCACCTGCCGGCGGCCGCCGACAGCGTGGTCGCCAGCGAGCCCGCGGTCGGCGACGGCGGTCGCGCGCTCGACCCGGACCACCGGCACGCGCGCGCCGGGGCGCAGGTGGATGGCGCGCAGCGTGCCCGCCGTCGCGCCCTGCGCCGGCGCGGCGTCGCTCACGCCGTCGCCGCGCCGACGTGCGCCGGCAGCGTCTTCTTGGCGATCTCGTCGAGGATGCGCGCGACGAAGTCGGCGAGCGGCAGCGTGCCAAGCTTCTCGCCGGCCTGGTTCTGCAGCGCGACCGTGCGCTCCTCGAGCTCCTTGCCGCCGACGACGGCGAAGTAGTTGACGCGCGCGAGGCGGGCGTTGCGCACCTTGGCGCCGAGCGAGTCGGCGTTCTCGTCGATGGTCACGCGCACGCCGTGGTCGAACAGCGCGTCCTTGACCTCGCGCGCGAACGCCAGCTGCGCCTCGCTGATCGGGATCACGCGCACCTGCTCGGGCGCGAGCCACAGCGGGAACTTGCCCTCGAAGTGCTCGATCAGGATGCCGAGGAAGCGCTCAAGGCTGCCGAGCGTCGCGCGGTGCAGCATGACGCAGTTCTTGCGGCTGCCGTCCTCGGCGACGTAGGTGGCGTCGAAGCGGTCCTTGCCCGGCAGGTTGGGGTCGAGCTGGATGGTGCCGCACTGCCAGCCGCGGCCGATGGCGTCGACGAGCGTGAACTCCAGCTTGGGGCCGTAGAAGGCGCCCTCGCCCGGCGAGACGACGAAGTCGAGGCCGGCGGCGCGGACGGCGTCGCCGAGCGTCTTCTCGGTGCGGTCCCACGTCGCGTCATCGCCGATGCGCTGTGCTGGCCGCGTCGCCAGCTTGACGGTGATGCGGTCGCGGCCAAAGCCGAAGTCGGCGTAGACCTCGGTCAACATGCGGCAGAACGTCGCGACCTCGCCGCCGACCTGCTCCTCGGTGCACAGGATGTGGCCGTCGTCCTGCACGAAGCCGCGCACGCGCATGATGCCGTGCAGCGCGCCCGAGGCTTCGTTGCGGCAGCACGAGCCGAACTCGGCGAGGCGCAGTGGCAGATCCCGGTAGCTCTTCAGGCTGCTCTTGTAGATCAGCAGGTGGCCCGGGCAGTTCATCGGCTTGATGGCGAAGTCGCGCTTCTCCGACTCCGTCGTGAACATGTTCTCGCGGTACTTCTCCCAGTGGCCGCTGCGCTCCCACAGCGAGCGCGCCATCACGCTGGGCGTGTGCACCTCGACGTAGCCGTACTTGCGCTGCTTCGCCCGCATGTAGTCCATCAGCGTCACGTAGATGGACCAACCCGCCGGGTGCCAGAACACCTGGCCGGGGTTGTCCTCCTCGACGTGGAAGAGGCTCATCTCCTTGCCGAGCTTGCGGTGGTTGCGGCGCTTGGCTTCCTCGAGGCGATGCAGGTGCTGCTTGAGGCCCTTCTCGTCGGCGAAGCACGTGCCGTACACGCGCGTCAGCTGGTCGCTGGTCTGGTCGCCGTGCCAGTACGCGCCGGCGACGGACATCACCTTGCTCGCCTTGAGCCAGCCGGTCGACGGCACGTGCGGGCCGGCGCAGAGGTCCTCCCAGTCCTGGCCCGGCGTGCCGGTGGTGTAGAACGACAGCGCGCCGTCGCCCTTCTGCAGGGCGCGCTCGGCGTTGTCGCGCTTGTACTTGTCGTTGGCCGTGCGCTGCAGGCCCTGGTCGGGGCCGTACTCGCAGCGGGTGAACGGCCGGTTCTGCGCGACGATCTCCTGCATCTTCGCCTCGATCGTGGCGAAGTCGCCCTCGGTGATCGGGCGCGGCGTCTTGAGGTCGTAGAAGAAGCCGTCGTCGACCGGCGGGCCGTACGCCAGCTGCGTGCCGGGGAAGGTCGCGCAGATCGCCTCGGCGAGCACGTGCGCGGCGCTGTGGCGCAGCAGGTAGAGCGCGTCGGGGTCGTCGTCCTTGGCGGTGACGATCTTGATCGTGGTGTCGCGGTCGATCGCGCGGCCGAGATCGCGCAGGTCCTTGCCGTCGAGCTTGACGCCGATCGCCTTCTTGGCGAGGCCGGGGCCGATCGCCTCGGCGACCTGCCTGCCGGTGACCGGTTGCGCGAACTCGAGGACCTTGCCGTCGGGCAGCGTGATGCGTGGCATGAGCGGCGCGCAGGGTAGCCGCCGCGCCGCGGCGCGGAAAGGCAGCGCCGGCCCGCGTCGGCTAGTTCGTTCGGCGGCGCGCGCCTGCCAGCGGCGCGAACGGCAGCAACTCGCCGCAGCACGTGCGGTATTTCGCCGGCAGTTCCTCGCCGGCCCGGGTGCGCCGCAGCGCGCGGGCGCGGCCGTTGTCGCCGGCGACGAGATCGGGCGCGTCGGCGTGGCCGACGTGCCAACCGACCGACAGGCGATTGAGGCTCGCGGGTCCGCCGACGCGATGCAACGCACGTCGCGTCGCTGCCGGCATCGCGGCCGCGGTCAGCGCAGCGCCAGCGGCCCCGTGCTGTCGCCAAAGCGCGGCTCGTCGCCGCCGAACGCGTGCAGGACGGCGAGGTACAGGTTGGCCATCGGCGTGGCCTTGGCGAGCCGTACGTGCGCGCCGGGCCGGTGGCGGCCACCGCCCTCGCCGCACAGCAGCACTGGCAGGTCGTCGTGGTTGTGGCGGTCGCCGTCGCTGATGCCGCTGCCGTACAGCACGAGCGTGTTCGCCAGCAGGTCGCCGTCGCCGTCGCGCTGGCCGGCGAGACGTTGCAGGAACGTCGCGAACTGCTCGACGTGGAAGCGGTTGATGGCGCGGATCGCCGCCAGCTTCTCCGGCTTACGGCCGTGGTGGCTGACTTCGTGGTGGCCGTCGGGCACGCCGACGAACGGGTAGCTGCGGTTGCTGCCGGCGTTGCCGAGCATGAACGTCGCGATGCGCGTGCGGTCGGCGGCGAACGCCAGCGCCAGCAGTTCGTACATGGCCGCCAAGCGCTCGGGCAGCGAGCGGGCCGCCAGCAGCTCCGGCGACGCGGCCGGCGCCGGCGGCGTCTCGCTGTCGGCGCGCTGCAGGCGCCGTTCGAGTTCGCGCACCGCGGTCAGGTAGTCGTCGAGCTTGGCGCGGTCGCCGCCGCCGAGCGCGCCGCGCAGCGCGTTGGCGTCGGCGCGCACGGCGTCGAGCACGCTCTTGGTGTGCTGGCGCTGCGCCTGCGCCGCCGCGGCGTCCAGCGCCTGCTCGGGGTCGCCGAACAAACGCGCGAACACCGCGCGCGGCTCGTGTTCCTTGCCGGCCGGCGTCGTAGGGGTGCGCCAGCTGACGTTGTTCGAGTACGCGCACGAGTACCCCGAGTCACAGATGCCGGCCTGCGCGCCGCGCTCCATGCCGAGTTCAAGCGACGGGAAGGCGGTCGCGGCGCCCAGCCGCGCGGCGAGGACCTGATCGATCGACACACCGGCCTGCAGATCGGCGCCGCCGGTCTTGCGCGGGTGCGCGCAGGTCAGGAACGACGACGCCGCGCGCGCGTGGTCGCCGGGCCCGTCGCCGTGCGCGCGGCCGCCGTCGATCGCGAGGCCGGAGAAGACGGTGACGCGCCGCTGCAGCGGCGCCAGCGGTTCGAGCAGGAATGGCAGCGCGCCGAGCTTGCCGGCGGCGGCTGGCGTCCACTCGTCCATCTTCTTGCCGTTGGGAGCGAAGACGAACAGCGCTCGGCGCGGCGCTGGCGCCAGCGCGCCGAGCGCGGGCTGCATGGCGTCGAGCCACGGCAGCGCGACCAACGCGCCGGCGCCGCGCAGGAAGCTGCGGCGGTCAAGGGCGCGGTTGCGGAAGGTCGGCACGTCGAACACAGTGTCGCCGCCAGCGGTCGGCGGTGGAAGGGGCGCTCTTCGAAGGGGCGAGGTCGCGACGTTTGCGCTGCCCCGCCGTCAGCGGCCGGCCGCGCGCCGGCGGAACGGCGGGCTGGCGACGACCTCGTGCACCAGCGCGCGCAGCGTCACCGAGCCGGCCTGCCGCAGCGCGTCGGCGCGCGCGTCGAGATGCAGCCGGTCGATCGCATCGGCGTCGCGGCCGACCGCGTACACGAACAGCTTGCGCAGCAGCGCGCGCACGAACGCCGGATCGCCGGCGACCTCGGCGGCGATCGCCGTCAGGCCGTCGACGACGCGGCCGCCGGGCAGCTCGCCGCGCGCATCGATCGCGCCGCCGGCGTCGGCGGCGCGTGGACGGCCCACGGGATCGAAGCCTTCGAGCGCGAAGCCGAGCCCGTCCATGCGGACGTGGCAACCGGCGCACTTCGGATCGGCGCGGTGCTGCGTCAGTTGCGCGCGCAACGTTGCGGCGCTGTCGATCGCGCGTTCGCCGGCGAGCGTGTCGTTGCCCGGCGGCGGCGGCGGCGGCGGCGCGGCGAGCAGGTTCTCGAGGATCCACTTGCCGCGTTTGACCGGCGACGTGCGCGTCGGATTGCTGGTCAGGACCAGCACCGAGCCGTGCCCGAGCACGCCGCCGTAGGCGCGCTGGTCGGCGGCGAGCGGGCGCCGTTCGAAGCCGTCGCCGGCGACCGGCGGCAGGCCCAGGTGCGCGGCGAGCCGGCGGTCGACGTGCACGAAGTCGCAGGCGAGCAGTTCGCGCACGTCGCGATCCTCGCGCAGCACGGTGGCGAAAAGCAGCTCGGTCTGGCGGCGCAGCGAGGCGCGCAGCGCGTCGTCGAAGCCGGGGAAGCGCGCCGGATCGGGCGTGCGCTCGGCGAGCGCGCGCAGTTCGAGCCATTGGGCCGCGAAGTCGGTCGCCAGCCAGTCGGCGCGCGGATCGGCGAGCAGGCGGTCGGTCGCCGCGCGCAGCGCCGCGAGGTCGCGCAGCCGGCCCTTGGCCGCGTCCTGCAGCAGCGCGTCGTCAGGGCCCGTGCCCCACAGGAAGAACGACAGGCGGCTGGCGAGCGCGTGGTCGGCGAGCGCTTCGCCATCGGCGTCGCCGCGGTCGGCGCTCGCGTTGCGCGGCTCGGCGCGGAACAGGAAGTGCGGCGACGCCAGCGCCGCGGCGAGCGCGAACTCCGGGTCGGCCTTGCGCAGCCGCGCCAGCTCGGCGCCGGTTGGCGGCCGGCGCCACGCGCGCAGCAGCAGCGCGCGCGCGAAGTCTTCGCCGCCGCCCTTCGCCAGCGCCGGCGGCAGCCACGCCGCGCCCGGCGGCGCCGCCGCCGCGTCGATCGGGCCGTGCACCTCCAGCCAGTCGACGTGCAGGTTGCGATCGCGCCGTTGCGGGTCCGGGTTGCCCGGGTCGTAGAAGTCGTTGACGAACGCGATCGCGAACGTCGTCGGGCCGCCGGGCAGAGGCGTCGTCAGCGCGAACTCGCGCAGCGAACGTTCCGGCACGTCGAACGCGTCGAGCAGCGCGCCGTCGCGCCGCAACTCCATGCGCGCCGGTTGGTCGCCGGCCTGGTCGGCGCCGGCGCGCAGCACGAGCCGGTAGACGCCGTCGCGCGGCAGTTCGACGACCTGCTGCAGAGTCGCGCGCGTGTGGAAGTTGGCGATCTCGCCGCCCTGGCCGACGCCGGGACCATCGGCCAGCGTCATCGCCTCGGCTTCGACGCGGCGGCCGCGCGGGTCGACGGGCCCGAAAGCGGCGACGGCGCGGCGCGCGACGTCTTCGGCGGCGGCGACGTAGGTCTCGAGGTGCAGCGTCGAGAACGACAGCGCATCGCCGATCGAGTCGAAGCCGTAGCCGAGGTCGTCGGAAGGGAAGCGCGCGGCGAGCGGCGTCGTCACCCCGGCGAGGGCCTGCGCGCTCGCCTGCCATTGCCCGCGCGACAACCGGCGCACGGTGACGCGGCCCGGCGTCCACGGCAGGCGACCGATGCCGTCGGCGAGCGTCGCGTCGCACCAACGCAGCAGCGCCGCGCGCGCGTCGGCGGCCAACGGCTCGGCGTCCGGCGGCGGCATCTCGCCGATGCGTACGCGTTCGCGAACGCGTGCGACGCTGTGCAGCCAGTCGACGCCGAAACCGCGCGCCGGCAGCGCCGTGAGGTCGAAGCGTCCCTTGCTGCTCGCGCCCTCGTGGCAGTCGCGACAGGTCGCCAGCGCAGCGGCGGCGGCGCCGAAGCCGACCGCCGGCGCCGTCGCCTGCGCGCGACCGCGCGGCGCCATCGCCGCGAGGGCGAAGGCGATGACGGCGAACCAGCGGGCGATGGCCAAGCGATCGATCACGGGGGCAGCGTGGCCCGCGGCGGCGCAGGCGGCAAGCCCGGAGCGGGACGTGACAGACATGGCGCGGGTTGCCACAATTCTGCGTGTGCGGGCAAACGTCGCCAACTGGTTGTCGCTCGTGGTCGCCGGCGCGCTGTCGGCCCAAGGTCAGGAGCAGGTCGCGGCCCCGCTGGACCTCGCCGCGACCATCGCCGCGTTCGCGCAGCCGTTCGTCGACGAAGGCTACGCCGGCAGCGTCGTCGTCGGCGTGATCGACGGCGATGCGCGCTGCGTGCGCGGCTTCGGCCGCGTCGGCGACGCGGCGCCGACGGGTCGCACGCGCTACGAGATCGGCTCGGTGACCAAGGTGTTCACCAGCTTGCTGCTTGCTGACGCGGTCGTGCGCGGCGTGGTTGCGCTCGACGATCCGGTGCAGGGATTGCTGCCCGACGGCGCGACGTTGCCGCAGTTCGAGGACCAGCCGATCCGGTTGTGGCACCTGGCGACGCACACGTCGGGGCTACCGCGTCTGCCCGACATGAAGGGCAGCGCCGCGCGCGATCCGTACGCGCACTTCGACGACGAACGCTTGTTCGCAGCGCTTGGCACGGCGCGCGTGCGCCGCGCGCCCGGCGACAAGTACGTCTACTCCAACCTTGGCGTCGGCCTGCTCGGCCGCGCGCTGGCGCACAAGCAGGGAGCTGCCAGCTACGACGCGCTGCTGCGCGAACGCGTGCTCGCGCCGCTTGGGCTCCTGGCGACAGGCTGCGAACTGTCGGCCGACGCGCCGCCGCGCACCGTCGACGGCGACGCCGAGCAGCCGTGGCGCTTGGCGTCGCTGGCCGGCGCCGGCGGCTTGCGCAGCGACGTCGACGACCTGCTGACGTTCCTGCAGGCGCAGTGGGCGTCGCCGGAGTCGCTGCGCCCCGCGATCGAGCTCGCGCTGCAGAAGCGCCACGACGGCCAGGGAGGCATCGCCATCGGGCTCGGTTGGCACATCGCGAAGGACGGATTCACCCGCTGGCACAGCGGCGGCACCGGTGGCTACCGCTCGATGGTCCTCGTCGTGCGCGAAAAACGCCGCGCCGTCGTCGTGCTCGCCAACACCACGAGCGAATTCGTCGACCAGGTCGGCGAACGGCTGGTGCAGCGCCTGTTCGGCCTGCCGGCGGAGCCGCCGAAGTTCGAGCGCGCCGTCGCCGTGCCCGCCGAGCAGTTGGCGGCGCTGTGCGGCGACTACCGCATGCCGATGGTCGGCGAGTTACGCATCACGCGCGACGAGCGCGGCCTGTTGGCCCAGCTGACCGGCCAACCGCGGTTGCGTCTGCACGCGCGCTCGCCGAGCGAGTTCTGCTACCGCGCCGTCGATGCATGGATCGGCTTTGAGGTCGCCGAAGGCGGCGCTGCGACGGCGCTCGTGCTGCACCAGCACGGCCAGCGCATCCGCTGCGAGCGGCAGACGGACGCGGGCAAGTAGCCCTGCGCGGGTTGGCGCGCGGGCGCGAGAGGACGCTTGCCCACCGGCCGATGCCGTGGACCATTGCGGCATGCAGCCCGCAACGGCGCGGCGGATCTGGTGGCTCGTAGGGCTCGCGCTCGCCGTCGTGCTGGCGGGCCGCGCCGCCAGCCGCAAGCCTTCGCGCGGCGTCGTGCTCGACCACCTGGAGTTCGGTCGGCGCGCGCTACACGGCGAGGAGCTGTACGGGCCATGGCGCAGCGCGCCGGACGCCGAGCTTGCGCCGCTGCACGCGCCGTATCCGCCGTCGTTCGCGCTGCTGACGCTGCCGTTCCATCTCGTCGATGCGACGCTCGGTCAGCGGCCGGCGCGCCTGTGCTGGGCGCTGCTGCAGCTCGCCAGCCTCGCCGCTCTGGCCTTGGCGCTGCGCGAGCTGCTGGCGCCGCGCGCTCAGGCGCTGGCGCGCGCCGAGGAATCGCCCTGGCGCTGGCAGTGGCTGTGGCTCGGTGCCTTCCTGCTCGGCGCGCGCTTCGTGCTGCGCGACACGCACGGCGGCGGTGGCAACGCCATCAACACCGCGCTCGCCGTTGGCGCGTTCCTGTGCGCCGAGCGCGGCCGCGACCGTGCTGCAGGCGCGCTGTTGGCGTTCTCGCTGGTCACCAAGCCGACGATGGTCTGGCTCGTGCCGGTGTTCTGGCTCGTCGGCCGTGGCCGCAGTGTCGCGTGGACGGCGGCGTGGGGCGCTTGTTTGCTGGCGCTGGCGTTCGCGCTGTTCCGCTGCGATCCCGCGCCGTGGGCGCGCTGGTGGGCGGGCAGCCTCGCGCTGATGACGCAAGCCGATCCATGGGCCGTGCCGGCCTACGGCTTCCCGCCGTTCCAGTGGATGAACACGGCGCTGCGCTTCTGCGTCGCGCGCTGGTGCGGCGACGTGCCGCCGGAGTTCGCCGCGCGCGTGCCCGGCGGCGTCGCGTCCGGCCTCGGACTCGCCGCCGCGACCGTCGCGTGGCTCGCGCGCGTCGCTGCTGCGGCGGCGCTCGCCGCCGTGCTGGCGGCGGCGTGGCGGGCGCGCCGGGCGCCGCTTGCGCGCGCATGGGCGGTCGCCGCGGCGCTGGTTGCGACGCTGCTGCTGAGCCCGATCACCTGGAAAGGGCACCACGTCGCGCTGTTGCCGATCCTGCTGCTCGTGCTGCACCGCGCCGTCACGGCGCGCGATCGCTGCGCGTGGTTGCTGCTCGCCGTCTGGTTCGTGCCCTGCGCGCTGCCCGGCGGCGACCTCGTCGGCGACGCGATGGACGAACGGCTCAACAGCCTCTACGTCGTCACCTTCGGTGACCTCGCCCTGCTGGCGTACGCCGTGCGGCGCGCCGGCTCAGCGGCGCGCGAACACGCCGACGCCGCGGGCGGCGGCGGCGGCGGCTAGCTCCGGCGGCAACTCGGCCGCGGCGAAGCGCGCAGTCAGCCACGGCGCCAGCTCCGGCCACGCCGAGCGGCTGCTGCGCGTGCGCACGACGACGAAGGCCGGCTGGGCGGCGGCGACGATCGCCTGCATCTGGGCCGCGGTGTGGTGGCGCGGCGCCATCCGCGTCGGCGCCTGCCCGGCGAACCAGGCGACGCGCGGCAGGTCGCTGACCAGTTGTTGGCCTGCCGCGAGCTGCGGCCGCAGCCACGCGCCGAGATCGCGTTCGACGGCGCGGTCGGCGTCGATGCCGCCGGTCCAGCCGCTCCACGCCGCCAGCGCCAACGCCGCCGCGAGCAGGCCGCGCCGCCATGCCTGCGGCAGCGCCGCGAGCGTCGCGCCGGCCAGCGCGCAGACCGGGATCGCGCACGACAGGAAGAACCGGCGTCGCACGACGAACATCGCGATGACGCCGACCTGCAGCGCGATCTGCAGCAGCAGCGGCCGGCGCGCCGGATCGCGCCAGCGCAGCTGCGGCAGGCACAGCGCGCCGGCGAGCGCGAACGCTTCGCACCACGGCCCCGGCGTCGCCAGCAGGTTGGCGACGATGCGACCTTGCGCCGGCAGGTCGTCGCGCTGCTGGTGGAAGCCGTGGATCGGTAGTGGGTCGAAGCCATGCCCGCTGAGCGCGCGCAGCGCCGCGAGCGCCAGTACGCCGGCGCCGACCGGCAGCAGCGTGCGCCACGCCGAGCGCGGCGCCGCCAGCGCGTACGAGGCGGCGAGCAGCGAGCCCTCGGGCCGGATCCAGAACGCCGCCGCCGCGCACAGGCCGACGACGCCCCAGCGTTGCCGCGTCGCCGCCAACGCGCCGTGCGCCATCAGCAGCAGGAACGGCGGTTCGCTGTAGCACTCGGCGGCCAGCCGTGGCAGCAGCGGCAGCGCCACGAACAACCAGACGGCGGCACGCGCGGCCGTTCTGCCGCCGAGGCTCTCGGCCAACCGCGCTAGCGGCCACAGCGTCGCCGCCAGCGCGAGCGCGCCGACGACGTGGGCGGCGCCCGCGGGCGCGAGGCCGGCGGCGACGAGTGGCGCCAACAGCAGCGGGTACCCGGGCGGGAACACTGGGCCGGTGGCGGCGACGAGTTCGCCGGCGGCGAAGCGCTCGGCCATCCACAGGTAGCTGACGCCGTCTTCCGACGGCACCGGGCTGCGGCGCGCAAGCACGAGGCACCACGCCGCCAGCGCGGTGGCTAGCGGCAGTAGACCAAGTGGCGTGCCGGCGGGCGCCGGCCTGGGGTCTTCCTGATACGTCGTTGGCGGGCTGGCCATCATGGTCGTCGGCTGCTTACAACCGCGCTTCGGTGACCTCGGCGACGGTCGGCGCGGCGTCCTGTGCCGCGGCGGCGAGGGGAAGCAGCAGCGCGAGCAGGGCGGTCGGGATGGAGCGCATGGCGATCGTCACGGTTGGTGGGAGCGGGCGTCGTGGAGGAGGGGTGGCTGCGCGCGGCTCACCGCGGCGCGAGCCGCAGCGAACGCAGGTTGAGCACGGCCTCGCCGGGTTTGCTGGTGGCGCGCAGCGCGATCTCGCTGCGCCCTGACGGCAGCGTCAGTTCGCCGAGCTCGGTCGTGCGGTAGCGCTGCCAGCCGCCGGTGCCCGCGACGCGGAACGCGACCTTGGCGTCGCCGCACGCCAGCGTGCACTCGCTGCCCGCCGCGGCGTCCGCGCAGGCGAGTTCGGCGACGGCGGCGTAGCGGCCCGCGCGCTCGACAGCGATCGGCCAGCTGGCGTGGGCCTTGGGATCGAGCCAGTAGCCGAGGTTGTAGGTCACGTCCTCGACGGCGCCGACCTTCTCGACGCGCAGCTCGGGGCCGTGCAGCGTCGCGTCGTGCGGCAGCAGCGTCAGGCTGCCATCGGCGACCGGCGTGACCGCGAACGGCAGCGCCACCAGGCCGCCGCGCAGCCGCAGCGCCACGACGCTGCAGGCGGCGTCGACCGGCTTCGTCGGCAGGCTGAGCACGAGGCCGGCGTCGGTCGCGCCGACGGCGACCGGCGCGGCGCTGCCGAGCAGTTGCGCGCCATCGACCTGCGCCTTCGCCGGCACGCGCAGTTCGCCGTCGGCGGGCCAGTCGAACACCAACAGGTAGAGCGTGTCGCCCTTCCGCGTGGCGCGTCCCCACGGCAGCTTCGCGAACGGACTCGCCGTCGTGCCGTAGATCGCCTCGCCGTGTGTCTGCAGCCAACTCCCGACGCCGCGCAGCGCCGCCTGCGCCGGCGCGGGCACGCGGCCCTTGCCGTCCGGGCCGATGTTGAGCAGCAGGTTGCCACCCTTGCTGACGATGTCGCACAGCAGGCGCACGACCGTCGTCGTGTCCTTCCAGTTGGCGTCGTGCGCGCTGTAGCCGTAGCTCTCGTTGAGCGTGTGGTTGACCTCCCAGTCCATGCCGGGGAGCCCCGTCGGCGGCACGTACTTCTCCGGCGTGCCGTAGTCGCCGTTCTTGTTCTCGAGGCCCTCGTACAGCCGGTTGTTGACGACGATGCCCGGCTGCTTGTCGCGCAGCAGTTGCAGCAGCGCCGACGCGCCCCAGGCCTCGCCCTGCCGCTGCTTGTCGGAGAAGTCGAACCAGATCGTCGCCAGCTCGCCGTAGTTGCCCAGCAGTTCGTCGACGTGGGCGCGGACGTAGGCCTTGTAGATCGCGTGGTCGCGGCCGCGCTTGTCGAGCGGGTACGCCGGCAGCGCCATCGGGTAGGCCTCGGGGTGCTGCCAGTCGAGCAGCGAGTAGTAGAAGCCCGGCTTGAGGCCGCGCTGACGCATCGCGTCGGCGAACTCGCGCGCGAGGTCGCGCCCCGCCGGCGAGATGTTGGTGCCGCCGGTGATCGGGTTGTCGCGCGAGTACGGGTCGCTGGAGTTGAACAGCGTGAAGCCGTCGTGGTGCTTGCTCGTCATCACCGCGTAGCGCATGCCGGCGGCGGCGGCGAGCTCGGCCCAGCCGTCCATGCAGCCGGGCTCGGGCTGGAACTGCGGCTTCATCGCCGCCGCGTACTCGGCGCACGGCACCGCCGCCCAGTGCTGGATCCACTCGGCGTAGTGCTGCGGGTAGACCTTGCCGTTCCAGGAACCGCCGGCCGGCGCGTACAGGCCGAAGTGCACGAACATGCCGAAGCGCGCCTGCCGCCACCACGCCATGCGCGCGTCGCGGTCGGCGGCCCACGCGGCGAGTTGCGGCGCCGCGGCAGTCGGGTCCTGCGGGAGGGGGGCACCGGCGAACGCGGCGACGGCGGCGACGAGGGCGGTGAGCATGCGCGCAGGCTAGCGGCGGCGCGCGGCGATTGCGCCGGCGTCGGCGCGCCGTTGCGTCAGCGTTGCGCGCGCGTGCAGTGCGCCGTGCCGAGCCGGCGCGCGTGTCGGCCGTGGCCCGAGCGATCGGCGGTCCACGGCCCGAAGTCGACGTCGCACGGCAGCAGCAGCACGGTGTCGGCGTCGCGGTGTGAGCGGGCGGCCGGAGCGAAGTCGGCGGTGTACCGGACGACGTTGCTGATGCGCGCGTCGTCGAGCCGCCCTGCGAAACCGTCGGCGGACTGCTGGGCGGCGGCGAGGGCTGCGGGGGCGAGAGCGGTGAAGGACGGCAGAAGGCGCATGTGCAACATGTCGGCTGAAGCCGTGGTCGGCCGGTTACGGACGATCGCCCGCTCGCCACGCCGGCCGCCGACAACTTGCTTCGCTGCCGCTACTTGCCGGCGGCCTTCTTCTTGCCCTTGCCCGCACCCGGGTCGGGATTGCCCTGCACGGCCGCCCACGCGATCTCCTGCAGGCGCTTCTGCGCCGCCGCGGACGGCGACTTGGTGGCGATGCCGCGGTGGTCCGGACCGTCGAACAGCGCCCGGCCCCAGCGGTCCTTGACGTCGATCGGCAGGCCGAGCGGCGAGTCGCCGGCGAGCACGGCGTAGTGCACGAGCCCGACGAACCACTTGCCGTAGGGATTGAGGTGGATGTCGTCCTCGAAGAAGTCCTTCACCCCGGCGAAGCCGTCGAGCGTGCCGGACTCGGCAGCGGCGACGGCCATGCCGAGCGCTCGACCGGCCGGGATCAGCGCGCAGCGCGTCTTCGGCAGCGCCTTCTGCAGGTCGGCGACGAGTCCGTCCCACATCGGCGCGTCGGCGACGAGCCGCTCGCGCCACGGCAGCTTCATGGTCGGCCCGCGGTCGTACATGCAGCCCGCCTCGGTGCCGCTGTGGATGCAGTGCCACGGCTCGTAGACGCACACGCGGCCCTTCGGCGACTTCTCGATCAGCGCCTTGGCCAGCGTCAACGCGCCGTCGAGCGTCTCGGGCATCTCCGGCTTGCTGCGCGGCACGCTGTCGATCAGCACGAGCGCGTCCCAGCCGCCCTTGGGCAACTCGTCGAACCAGAAGCCCATGAAGGTCGGCTCCTGCGCCGCGCGCTGCGCCGCGGGCTTGTTGCGCTGGTCGATCTGGGCGCCCAGCGACGCGCCGACCACGTGCTGCTCGCGGAAGCGGAAGTCGAGCTTGCCGCCGTCGCCCTTGCGGGCCGCGAACAGCGCGGCGACGACGTCGGGGATCTGGTAGGCGAGGCTGTGGCCGACGTAGAAGGCATCGAGGCGGCCGTCGGGACAATCGGGCTTCGGCAGCCCCTTGCTCGCCTCCTTGCCGGCATCTTTGGCTTGGGCGGCAAGCATCGCGGACAGCAAGGTGCAGACGGCGGCGACGGCGATCACGTGCATGGTGCGGAGTCTCAGCGCCGATCGTCGGCGCACGGCACAGAGGCTCGCGCCGCGGCGGACGGGTGTCAACCCACCGGCCGCGCGCCGGCGATCAGCGGCTCCAGACATCGACTGTGTCGACCAGCGCGAACGGCGTCGGATTCGCGTTCGGATGCGCTGTTGCGCGCGACGCCGAAGCGCCCGTCCTGGCTCCGGCTCGCCGGCGCGCTGTTGACGGCCATCGCCGCCCGCGGCGTAGTCTCGCGCGCATGCCGCGCCCGCTGCTGCGTCCGACCATCGTCTCCGCGCTCGGCGGCGTCTTCGAGTTCTACGACTTCGTGCTGTTCGCGGTCTTTGCGCCGCAGATCGGCGCGACGTTCTTCCCGGCCGAGGCCGGCGACACGGCCCAGACGCTGCGCGCCTTCGCGGTGTTCGCGGTCGGCTACTTCGCGCGGCCGTTCGGCGGCGTGCTCTGGGCGCACGTCGCCGATCGACGCGGCCGCGCCTACGTGTTCTCGCACACCGTGCTTGGCATGGCGGCGACGACGCTGCTGATCGCGTTGCTGCCGGGCCACGCGACGCTCGGCGCCGCGGCGCCGTGGCTGCTGGTGGGGTTGCGCCTGCTGCAGGGCATGGCGCTCGGCGGCGAGATCCCGGCGTCGCTGTGCTGGCTGGTCGAGCACGCCGGCGAACGGCGGGCCGCGCTGGCGGCGGCGACGCTGATGGCCGGCGTCAACTCCGGCATGCTGCTCGGGCAGGCGATCGCGGCGCTGCTGACGGCGGCGCTCGGCGAAGCGGCGGTGACGGCGTGGGGCTGGCGGCTCGCGTTCGCGTTCGGCAGCGTCGTCGGCGCGGTCGCGTGGTTCGTGCGCCGGCACGTCGGCGAAACTGCGGCCTTCGAAGCGCTGCGGGCGCGCGGCGGGCTGGAGCGCCTGCCGCTGCGCGCGCTGCTGCGGCAGGCGCCGGGGCAGGTGGCGCGCGCCGCCGCGCTGTGCGCCGTGCACGCGTGGGTCGTCGCCGCGCTCTACCTCGCGCTGCCGTCGTTCCTCAAGGCGGCGTGCGGCATGGACCTGCCGACCGCGGAGCGTCTGGCGCTGGTCTCGGCGTCGTGCGGTTCGCTGCTGTACCTGCTGGCTGGTTGGCTCGGCGATCGCAGCGCGCCTTTGGCGGTCGCGCGCGGCGCGCTCGTCGCGCTGGCGCTGCTCGCCATGCCCGGCTACGCGCTGGCGCCGACGGCCGGCTGGTGGCCGCTCGTCGTGCTCGGCGCCATCGGCGGCGTGTTCATCGGCGCGTACCTGGCGCTGTTGCCGCGCCTGTTCGCGACGCCGGTCCGGGCGAGCGGGCTGGCGCTCGGCTACGACGGCGCGTTCGCGCTGGTCGGCGGCGCTGGGCCGGTCATCATGCTCGGCGCCAACGAACTGCTCGGTCCGGCGGCGGTGGGCGGCATCACGGCCGCGCTCGCCGTCGCCGCGCTGCTGGCGCTGCGCCGACCGGTCGCGCCGGCGTCCTGACGGTCTCTTTACGCGGCGGGCGTTGTCGTGCTGACGACGCGCGGCAGGATACGCGCATGACCAACGCCGACGATCCGACGCGCCGCGCCTTCGTCGCCGGCTTCGCGCTGCTGCCGCTGCTGCCGTCGTTCGGTCCGCGCCACCGCGCGCGGCCGCATCGCTTCGCCGCCGACCCGTTCCGCCTCGGCGTCGCGTCCGGCGATCCGTCGTCCGACGGCATGGTGCTGTGGACGCGGCTCGCGCCGGAGCCGCTCGCCGACGACGGCGGCATGGGCGCGGAGCCGGTCGAAGTGTCGTGGGAGATCGCCGCCGACGAACGCATGCACAAGGTCGTGCAGAAGGGCACGGCCGTGGCGTCGCCAGCCCTCGGCCACGCCGTGCACGTCGAGGTCGCCGGCTTGCCGCCGGACCGCTGGCACTGGTTCCGCTTCCGCGCCGGCGACGCCGAGAGCCCGATCGGCCGCACGCGCACGCTGCCGGCGGCGGATGCGCGACCGGACCGGCTGCGCTTCGCCTTCGCGTCGTGCCAGCACTGGGAGCAAGGCCTGTTCACCGCCTACGCGGACATGGCGGAGCAGGACCTCGACCTCGTGTTCCACCTCGGCGACTACATCTACGAGTACGCGGGCAAGGACGGCCTCGTGCGCAAGCACCACGGCAAGAAGCTCAAGACGCTCGCCGACTACCGGGCACGCCACGCGCAGTACCGCAGCGACCCGCTGCTGCAGGCGATGCACGCGTGCTGCCCGTGGTTCGTCACGTGGGACGACCACGAGGTCGAGAACAACTACGCCGACCTCGTCAGCGAGAACGAGGACGTGAAGCCAGCGGACTTCGCGCGCCAACGCGCGGCGGCGTACCAGGCGTACTACGAGGCGATGCCGCTGCGAAGGCGCTCGCTGCCGCAGGGGCCGGACATGCGACTGTACCGCGACGCGGCGTGGGGGCGATTGGCGCGCTTCTTCGTGCTCGACACGCGCCAGCACCGCAGCGACCAGCCCAACGGCGACGGCAAGGACCCGCTCAACGCCGCCGCGCGCGATCCGCGCAACACGCTGCTCGGCGCCGAGCAGAAGCGCTGGCTGTGCGACGGCATTAGCGCCAGCGACGCGACGTGGAACGTGCTCGCGCAGCAGGTGATGATGGGACTCGTCGGCTTCCCGAAGTCAGCGGCAGCGTCGCTGCTGGCGGACTTGACGAAGGAGCAGCAGGCGCGCGCCGCGGCCCAGGCGGCGACGGCGGACGACGACGGCCTGCGGTGGTCGATGGACCAATGGCCCGGCTACCTGCACGAGCGCGCCGAACTGCTGCGTTGCCTCGCCGAGCGCAAGATCGCCAACCCGATCGTGCTGACCGGCGACATTCACGCGCACTACGCCAACGACCTGCGCATCGACGACCGCGACGCCAACTCCGCGATCGTCGCCACCGAGTTCGTCGGCAGCTCGATCAGCAGCGGCGGCGACGGCCAGGAAGCTCGCGAAGAGTTCGCCGCGCTGCGTCAGCACAATCCTGGACTGCGGTTCCTCGATCGCCGGCGTGGCTATGTCATCTGCACGGTCACGCCGCAGGAATGGCGCGCCGACTACCTCAGCTTCGACTTCGTCACCCGGCCCGGCGACATCGCGCGCACGGCAGCGACGTTCGTCGTGCAGGCCGGCGTCCCGGGCGTGCGCGGCTGAGCCCATCGACGACCGCGGGGCGTCGGCCCTCCGAGCCAGCGCCCCGCGCGTCGTCGTGATTCGGTCCGCTCACTGCAGGCGGCGGATCGACATGGCCAGCGCCTACTGCGACCGCACCGGCTCGCTGACGGCGACTGGGGCCCGGGGCGAGGCGCCGGCGGCGCGGTCAGACGCGGGTCGCCAGCAGGCGCACGGCGTCGTGCCGCGCCGGCGCGCCGCCCAGCAGCGCCTTCGCCAGCAGGACGATCTGGCCGGCGACCGACGGTCGCGCCGGCGCATCCGCGTGCTGGCCGCCGGCGTACAGCGCGTCCCAGACTTCCTGTTCGCTCGTCAGCCAGTTGAACTGGCGCGCGAAGCCGTCGAACTCGAAGCCGTCGACGGCGAGGCCGGTCGCAGCGGCTAGCGCGCGCAGGCTCGTCGGCGTGAAGAACCAGAGGTGGCGGCCGGCGTCGGTGTGGAACCAGCACGAACCGGCTCTGGCAAAGCCGGCGCTGGCGTGGTTCGGCACGTCGCAGACCAGCTTGCCGGCGGGTCGGAGCAGGCTTGCCGCGTGCCGCAGCGCGCGCAGCGGGTCACGGCAGTGCTCGAGCGAGTGCGACATCACCACGACGTCGAAGGCGTCGCGCGGGCAGTCGGCGGGCAGGTCTTCGGCTGTGCCCGGCAGCACGCGCACGCCGGTGCGCGCGCCGTTCGCGATCGCCGTCGGGTTGGGATCGACGCCCAGCACGTCATGGCCGAGGTTGCGCAGGCCGCGCAGCATTTCGCCGCCGCCACAGCCGAGATCGCACACGCGCGCCGCTGCGCCGCCGACGAGACGGTGCACGCGTGCCGGGTCGAGCGGCACGCTGCGTTCGAGCGTGACTGCGATCCGGCGCAGGACGCGGGTGGTCAACGACGGCCGCGCCGGCATCGCCGCGAATTCATCGCCGGGGCCGCGTCCGCCACCGCTGCGGTCGCCGCAACTTTGGTCGCCCATGTAGCGCGCGTACGACGTCGTGTCGTAGAAGCGCGCGAGCTCGGCGTCGGATGGCTGCGGATGCAGGCAGCCGAGGCCATCGCGCGCGGACCAGTAGAGACCGAATGGACGGCGATCCGCCGCGGCGCGCTGCGTCCAGACGTGCGGCAGGGCATGGCGCAACCGCAACGGCGCGCCGCCAGGCAGCGGCGACGGGATCTCGGGAGGCAGGCCCATCTTCATGCGGCGAGCGGCAGCAGACCGCACGCGCGCGGACGCCGCAAGCAGCGGGCGGTTCCCGCGGGCCTGCCTCGACGAAGACTCGGAGGCTCGCGCGGACGATGTTCCTCGCCGACCCGCCGCTCGCATTCGTCACATCCCAAAGACGGGCGGCGCCAGCGCCGCGCGCTGCGCCGACGAGATTGCGCGCGGCGGCTACGTCGTTCCCGTCGTGTGAGCGGTCAGCGCGGCACGAGGGTCGTGCGCAGCCGCTCGAGCGGCGCGCCGACGCCGCGCCAGAGCGCCGCCGCCAGCAACAGCGAAGCTGCGGCGACGACCTCGCTGCGATGCGCCGACAGCCACGGCGAGTCGGCGGCGTCGACCGCGTAGACGCAAAGGAGATGCACGAGGTAGACGGGATAAGACAGCTCGCCGACGGCGCGGTCGAGCCGACTGTCGCGCGTCGCCGCGAACACGAACGGCAGCAGGCACGCTAGCAAGAGCACCAGTCCCGGCGCGCCGTACCAGCCCTGCCACATGGCGTCATCGAGGTGCGGGGCCGCGATTGGCAGCGCCACTGCTGCGGCGAGCGCCAGCCGGCACGCTGGCCGCGGCAGCAGATCGCGGGCGCGCAGCGCGAAGTACGCACGGCAGGCGAGCGCGCCGACCAGGAAGTGCGCCAGCTCGAACGGGAAGAAGCGATACGTCCATGGATCCCAGCCGACGCCGAACGACCGGATCGTGGAAGCGCGCGCGCCGAAACTGAGCAGCGCGATGCCGGCGAGCAGCCATGCCGGTCGGCGCACCAGCAACGGCGCGACGGCGTAGAACATGAGTTCGACGCACACGGTCCACGCCTGCGGCACGAACAGGAACGGCCAGGCCGGCTGCGGTTGCGCGAGCGCTTTGGCGTGCCAGCCGAGCGCGCCGTTCGCCGGGTCGACCGCGGCGAAGCACAGCGCGTCCTGGCCGACCAGTAGCGCGTTGCTCGTCGCCAGCAGCGCCGCGTCGGTCGCGGTCAGCACGCCACCATGCGCCTGCCAGCAGGCGAGCGGCGGGAAGACGCCGAGGCCGGCGGCCTGGAAGAGCAGCGCTGCAACCACCGTCGCCGCGGCCACGACCGCGTACATCGGGAACAAACGGAGCAGGCGCGCGCGCAGGAACGTGGCGTACATGCCAGGGCCGACGTACTTCTCGTGTAATACCAAAGTCATGTAGAAGCCGCTGACGGCGTAGAAGGCCTGCACTGAACGGGGCCCTTCGGTCATCGTCAGCCACGACCAGCCGAACGCCGGGCCGGCGTGCGCCGCGACGACGGCGAGGGCGAGTAGCAGGCGCAGCGTTCCCATGGCCGCTCGATTCTGGCCGGGTTGGCGCAGCCGTCCAGCGCGTAGGGCTTCGTCGCCGCGGGAGTGGTCCGATGGCACCAGCATTCGGGCCAGCCAGTTGGAATTCGATGGCTGCAACTATGCAAGTTTGACAATCTTGCGCGAATCCCATCGCGGCCTGGGCGGCGTCCGCGGCCGTTGTCCCGGCTACCCGCCGCCGCCTTGACGTGGTGCGGCGCAATCGCAGTCCCGTGGCCGCTGCGAAGTGGAAATGCGCGG